>ERZ772962.122-NODE-122-length-42516-cov-5.511057_pt1 | contig 42516 bp, 38 predicted proteins | sample MGYA00580676_ERZ772962 | MGnify/ENA primary metagenome ERZ772962 (study PRJEB29015, sample SAMEA2738049) | human oral metagenome | biome: human oral; feature: human-associated habitat; material: saliva | place: China | collected 2230 ...
CGCGTCCCTAGCCTGCGGTACAATCTGGCGCCACGGTTCTGCCGCCAGCATGTCTGCGAAGTTGTCGTAGATGCGGATAGACTTGATCCGCACCACACCAGACGTGTGCCCGGTTTCGAACTGTAGCAGTTCCCCGGCCTTCAACCGCTTGATGCTGTTGTAGCCGACGCGAACTTCGAGAGTCTTACGACCCTCCATGATGGCGTCGAAATAGGGCTTCTTGATGCGCATCTTACGCACGGGATCTCCTTTCTGGAGGCTGAGCCCCCACTGCTGCACCACGCTGCTCGGCGCGTACCCACCAGGGAACACGCCTTCCAGGCTCCAGTTGTGACGCTGGAGGCAGGCAATCTGCCACGGCTCAGGGACGAGGTGGACATACAGCTTGTGGCCGTAGTCCTCCAACAGCCCCTGAAGATCGATGATGAGCGCTTCAAACGCTGCCTCTGATGACGCGACCAGCGGCATCAGCTTGATAGGCTGACCCTTCTTCGGGGTTGCACCAGCAATGCCGACCACCTCGCCATCACACTCGGCGACGAAAATTACCTTGAATTTGGTATTCACGTCGCAAAGTTCCCTACGGCGGTAGCCAGCGAACAGGGCGTCAACCCAGTCGTTGTCCACGCCGTTGAAAGCATCGCTCATCTGCGACAAGATGAGAGCTCGCGCGCTATCGGCGTGCTGACTCTCGTCAAACGAAACCACAGAGATGTTCGGCGAGTCGAACCCCGCCTCGTCGACAAGCTGCTTGTACAGCATGTGCTCATCGACGCCAATCTTGTAGTGGTCCTTCGCCGTGCCAGTGACACGGAAGCCTTTCCCGAGGAAGAACCTCAACGCTTTCTGGTTAGGTACTGCCACGGTACAGTAGATCTGCCGAGCACCATGGCTACGGGCAAAGTCTTCAGCGTGCTTGAGCAGCATGCTTCCGATCCCCATCTTTCCACGGTACGTCGTGTCAACGATGAGGGGGCTGATCTTGACAGTCCCCTGCTTTTTGTTGACAACGTGAATGACGCCGACAGGTTGCCCATCGTCGCTTTCGGCAATGAACATGTGCTGCCCAGCCGAGAAGTGACCGACATGGTCGATACCACCATTCATGTGTGTCTCGAAGATGCGTCGTGCATGTGCACGGTGATCTCCGTCGTAGAACGGAGTGAGCGCCCGGACCATGAGGTCCGAGACGAAATCGAAGTCGTCCGCCCTTGCGGGGCGCACGATGATGTTGCCGACTGACGACTCAGTCATGAGGTACACCTTCCTGTGATTGCTACGATTTTTGACGTAGCTTGGATAGGACAGTTTTATTATATCATCAAGATAATATAAATTCAATCCCTACTACACCACGTAATTGTTGGTCTTCAATAGAATAAAACTCACTAATCTGATTCTCTAGCCACTCAACACTCTCGCCGCCAAACTTCCGTGGATTATTATGCGAGAATAAATCATGGAACGTCGCGTAGCGCAGTAAACCAACCACTTTAACAGTAGTAGTTTGACTAGGGTTATCTCTATTAGTAAAAACAATCTCGTCGCCAAGCTGTATCTTCTGGCGCTTTTCATCGTATAGTCGTGATTCGATGGTTTTATTACCAGAAGTGATGGCGTTAAAAGGTTCGGTAGCTAATTTTAATTGATGTGTAATCATAGAGACTAATTATTATAACATAATAGATGGTGCTTAACTGTTGCTGCTAGTTTTGACACACACCTCAACTATTGATATATTATATATCAGCCTTTGCAACCGCAGAGGCCGGCGTTTCGCCCAGAGTCATTGGGATTGAGACGCCCCACTTCGCGGAGAATTCGTTCTCCGCCCAACTCCAAAAGGAGTTATCATGGTCAACCCGCAGACTAGCCCTGACTTCGGCAACGGAGAGATTGGGGGCGACAACAGCTGGACGTCACCGGTCTACGGTGCCACGGGAGACGGGAGACCGGTGACGGTCTCCTTCGGACAGGGCGGTCGTACCGATCACACCCTGATCGCCGATGGTCACGTCAGCGGTAGTGAGTTCTACCACCGCGGCGCGGACGCCGACGAGAAGGGACACGACCACTACGGTCCGCATGGCGAGTCCTTCGGGGACTACGGCAAGTACAGCGGCTAACCGCAAATTGTTCTGAGCAAGACATAAAACTGCTCACTTATCCTGATATAATTTTATTTAATAGAGGGGTATACGCTATGAGAGATAAATTATTAGCTCTAACCGATTTTCTAGTAAAGAAAAAAGATGCTGAAGGCCTGAGACTGTTGCGAGAAGTTACGTTTGATTTGTTTTGTTCTGAGTTTGAAGTTGAGAATCTTAGTTTGATTGAATTAAATGATTATATTAGCGATGCGCTAACTGAGATAAATAAAGGAACAAGTTCAGAAGAGATCTTGGCGCTACCGATACACAAGCTTATTGAGGATTTCTAGAATTTTGCCCTACTTCTCTCTACACACCATCCCACCGCAAATCACATAAAATAACTCTATGACGGACCCTCACTCCTCCGGTACATAAACCAGACCGTCTTCATTAGCGGAAGTTGTCGCCCAACTACTCATAATTTCATCATAATGAGCTTCGAATACTTGCTTATTCTTTATTTTAGCTTCTCCCCAGCTAGCATGAATGAGAGTTTCCCATTTCGCGGACGGATGAGAGATAATATAGTTAAACTATTTTCAGAGCTTCTTTAGGGGTTTTGCAAGCATTCCAACACTTCATTACGTCTTCTTCGAGTTTTTCAAAATTTTTCACTTGAGATCCTTTCTTTTCAAGATATGATTACATTCGGCGCGATCGCACTTCGTGAATTGTAGACTAAACAAGGAGGCACGAGGGTTTTTGACGCGGCAGGGTGTGGTGATTATAAGTTACGATAAACATGTAAATTATAGTTTCATCGCAAACCGCATACCCCGCCCATGTGGCGTAAACTCATGGTCCAGACCCTTAGCGTCGAGCAGCATTTTCACCGTGTAGAGGCCGATACCGCTGCTATTAGCGTGCTGCTTCGTGCCGGCATTGCTCCGATAAAACGGATCGAAAACGTGCTGGAGTTGTTGTTTAGTGAGTGGCCTGCAGGCGTTTTCGATGGCTAGTTCATGCTGATCACAAGTAATTTTTATCACACTCCCAGCGTCGCCGTGGCGTACCGCGTTTGACACCAGATTCGAGATGACGTGGCGCATCATGTCGCGGTTGGCACGAATGGTCGTCGGACGGGAGTCAACCGTGAAAGTCATGCCGCGCGTTTTTGCCAGTAGTGTATAGTCGTCAACCACTTTAGTGATTAGCTTATCAATCCTCAGCCGCTTTTCCTGGCGCAAAGCCTGCTCGGCCACACTGCCAGAGCGCAAGACATCATTCACCATCGCCGCCACGCGATCAACCTGCGCCACCGATTCCGCCAGGTACTGATCACGATTTTTATATTCGCCGATGTTCAGCTGCATATTTTCGAGCATAATCCGGAGGGCTGCTAGTGGCGTTTTTAGCTCATGCGAGGCCGCGCGCAGGAATGCGATTTTCTCTTTCTCTAGCTGCATAATCCGCTTATTTTCATGTTCTAGCGAGCGAATTGTTTGCCACAGATTTTGATAAAGTTCGTTAATATTTCGCCCCAGCACACCGATTTCATCACGGCTATTGACTGGATAACGTGCATCCTTTTCCAATCGCTGCATAGTCGTGGTCACCGCCGCCATCTGGCGAATCGGCCGCGTCACGAAACGGCTGTAGATGTAAGAAAATAGCAACGCCACCAGCAGCGAGCCGAGCATGGTGTATGGCAATACCTGCAGCGTGGCGAGTGTGGCTTGGGTAACGGGTGCCACGTCGGCCAGCAGCTTGACTGTGATCGTTTGGCCTTGATTGTTCACCGCGCTCCCCTGCTGCAAAATCACCGAGCGCGGATCAACCGTTTGGCCGTCAGCAATTTTTACCACGCTCGTATCGACCGATTTACCGCTGTCTGTCACGATGGTGATCGACTCGAAACCCTGAAAATACTGGTCGCGCCCGTCAATTGTCAGCGTGATATTAACATTTTTCACCTGGGCAAACTCCCGGCTGAGACGACGCATGTCCTCAGTCGATTTACCGCGTAGTTCAGTCACGAGCGCCGTGAGATTATCCGCCGCCTCGCGCTCTTTTTGCTGCAGATAAAAGTGCGGCATCAAGGTGTAAACCAACGCATGCATAAGGATGATCAACGCCGCAAACAGGCCGATCGACACCAAAAATGTTTTGGGGAATAATTTAAGATGCTTCATAGCGGTAACCGACTCCCTTCACCGTGATGATGCAGTCGAGGTGCAATTTCTTGCGCAGGTTTTTGATGTAGACATCGATCACTCGGTCGAACGGCACCTCGTCACCGCACCACAGCTTATCGATGATAGCCTGCCGACTCCAGACCATGTGTGGGTTATCCACCAGTAGCTTGAGGAGCTGCACTTCCTTGGGCTTGAGGTGCGCATCAGTACCATCATAAAATCCCTGATAGGCCGCAAAATCCACCGAGGCCAGGCCGCGCCGCCATAAGGTTATTTTAACAGACTGCCGGCGGCGCAGTAGCGCCTTGATCCGCTTCTCCAAAATCACCAGCGAAAATGGCTTACTCATATAGTCATCCGCCAGTTCGTCAAAGCTGGCAACTTGCGTCGGCTCATCGTGTAGCGCCGTCAGCATCAGCACTGGCACGTCGCTGGCTTGGCGAATTTGGTGCAGCACCTCGATCCCGCTCATCCCTGGCAGCATAATATCGAGGACAATCACATCTGCCTCGGCAAATTGCTCCAACGCTTCCTCGCCGCTGGCTGCCGTCAGCACCGTAAAACCGCGCTGACGGAGGAATTGCTCGGTGCCAGTGCGGAGGGTTGGTTCGTCTTCAACCAAAAGAATCGTTACTGTCATTGTGGGGTTACACTACGTAGCACTAGCTTATGCCGCCTATTCATCAGAATAATCAGAAAATACCAAACTCTTGCCAGCACGCTTTAGCGCCTGGGCGGGCTGCTTACTAATTGCTAGCTTGCTGTGGAGCAAGCGCCTAATCTGCGGGTGTTTACGCGGGCCATGAGCATAGGCAACCGCTTCGCTCAGTTGGCGGATTGCAGCTGGCGTTACCGTCACACGGGCAAAGTCACTCCCCTGGTAGTACACTGCCAGCTCATCACTCGTGGCAGCTACAGAACCTGGCAAAATCCCCGCCGTCTGCCCATCTTCGCCAATACCAAACAAGCCAATTTTATAACTATAGGTCGCCAGCAGCTGCTGTAGTTTACGGCTAAAGTCACGCGCCGTGGCCTGGCTATCCTCGCCGCGCAGTACCCGGTAGGCGTTGATTGATTCTACCGCAAAGCCAAGTTTCATCAGCTGGCTCCAGTTCTCGTCATCGTGCCCCGGCTGGCCATACCGTTCATCCGTTAGGGTAATACATAAGCCCGAGGTATCCGTATCCTCGAGCCTATGTAGAACTGCGGTTGCTACCCCCATAGCCGAACCGCCAGGCACAAGCCACAGGACAGATTCGCCTAAGTGTAATTGCTCACTTATAACAGTGGTTAAGTAATTTACTATGCTACTATCATCGTGTTCGGTGATAAGATTCATGCAACTCCTTTTTTGTAGTATAGCGTGGACACATAGTTTTTGCAATCAAGGGCGAGCTATACACTAAGCAGCCTGTGGGGCACTGGCCTTCACGCGGCAAGTTTGACTACAGTAGCGGCGCTCTGGGTCTTCTGCGCAGGTCTGGCACAGAACAACTAGCTTATTACAGCTTGGTTCGGCGCAGTTTTCAAAGTTGCTGGTTGACGCCTGGCAGTGGTGGCAGTGAGCCAGTGTTTTAGCTTTATCACTAAAGGTCATAGTTTTGCGGCCGTCAAATACACGCAGGGCGCCTTCCCATAAGCCGTCATCACCGTACTTTTCGCCGTATTTGACGATACCGCCATCAATCTGGTACACATCCTTAAAGCCGCGCTTTTTCATCATAGCGCTAATGACTTCGCAGCGGATACCGCCGGTGCAGTAGCTAATGACCTTCTTGTCTTTAATGTCATCGTACTTATCGCTTTCTAGTTCGGCAATAAAATCACGGCTGGTACGTGTATTAGGCACCACGGCATTTTTAAATTTACCAAGCTCGGCTTCGTGAGCGTTACGGCCATCAAAAAAGACAACATCATCGCCGTATTGCTCAATCAGTTTATGAACTTCCTCTGGCTTTAGGTGTGTGCCACCATCAATCACGCCGTGTTCGTCTACGTCAAATTCATCATCGCTGTTTTTAAAGCCCACCAGCTCGCGGCGGTGCTTAACGCTCATACGTGGGAAATTATCACGGCTGCCATCGCTCCATTTCCATACAATATCTTTAAAGCCAGCGAATTTTTTGGTCTCTTTAATATACTTCTTTAGCGCGTCGATATCACCACCAACCGTACCATTTAGTCCATGCCTGCTCACCAGAATACGGCCGCGCAGCCCAAGGCTATCGCACAGTACCTTTTGCCATAGCTTAATGGCTTCTGGGTCTTTGATCGGTGTAAATTTATAGTAAAGTAGAATCTTTTGCATACCCATATTATACCACGCGCAGCCCGGCCCACGCCTAGGCAACATCGCCAAGGTATGCTACAATAGCACGATCATTGGCGTCGCTATTTACTTGGAGCCCGCCACACACCCTAAACACCCACGTAACAGTAGATACAAATAAGGAGCTTTTTTGAGTACGCAATCATCAACCCCCACCCCACGCACTATTTTCCTTATGCTGTGGCAGGCAGCAAAACCCTATGCCTGGCGGCGTAATTTAGCCATTATTACAGCAACGCTCACCGTGCTAGGCGGCCTGGCTGGGCCAATCATTATTGCCCGTATTTTGCATATGATTCAGCAGGGCGAACTAGGCAACACCACCTTACTATGGCAGCTCGCTGGGCTGTTTGCATTGTGCCAGATCTGGGCAGAAATTATTGGCTGGCGGCTGACACTCTACTTTGTGTGGACGTTCGAAACTGCGATGCAGCGCGATCTTTACAACCGCGCCTTTCGTACACTGACGCAACAAACCCTCTTTTTCCACTCAAGCCAGTTTGGTGGCTCACTCGTTAGCCAAACATCTAAGCTAACAGCAGCTGCCGAGCGCTTTTGGGATACAATCATTTGGTCGATTCTGCCACTAGCACTATCGCTGATTGGCTCGATTATTATTTTAAGCCTTGTGTTATGGCCATACGCAGTCTTTCTAGCAGTCTTTGCCTTGCTGTTTTGCCTGGTAGTATATATCACCTCGCGGCCGATGGCACGGCTCAACGAAGCCGAAGCTGCCGCCAGCAATGCTCTCAGCGGCCGGCTAGCAGATACCATCGCCAACATCATGGCCGTCAAATCATCCAGCGCCGAAACACGCGAAGCGCAGGCCTTTGCCACCACAGTGACCGATTGGCGCCATAAATCACTGGCTGTCATGGGTGGGTTCCTGCGCGTCAGTACAGTCTACTCAAGCATTACAACCATCATTAAAGTTGCTGCTCTGGTATTTGCCATTTACGCTGCTCAGCATAACGTCGTATCGATTGCGACTATCTACCTGATTGTGACCTATACAACCTCGGTCACACGCGAGCTGTGGAATGTAAACGGTATCATGCGCAGTTACAACCGTGTGCTTGGTGATGCCCGCGATATGGTTGGTATTCTAAATACACCACTCCACTTGGCTGATGCAACATCGCGCCACCTGGCAGTGCCACACGGCAAGATTGATATCGATACAATTACCTTTACGCACGATGAAGGTGTTGGTAGTACGATTTTTGATGGGTTTAGTTTAACCATCCAGCCGGGCGAGAAAATTGGCCTTGTGGGTGCGAGTGGTTCGGGTAAAACGACTCTTACAAAACTGCTGCTCCGCTTTGCCGATATCGATAAGGGCACAATTAGTATTGATGGCCAAGCTATCAATCAAGTAACCCAAGCCAGCCTGCGCGAACATATTGCCTATGTTGCCCAGGAACCGCTCCTCTTTCACCGTACCATCCGCGAAAACATTGCCTACGCCCGGCCTGATGCAACCGATGAGCAGATTGCCCATGCTGCTAAGCAAGCCGGCGCGTTAACATTTATCACCAAGCTACCGGATAGCTTCGATACACTAGTTGGCGAGCGCGGCATCAAACTGAGCGGTGGCCAGCGCCAGCGTATTGCAATTGCCCGAGCTATTCTAAAGGATGCCCCGATTCTGATTCTGGATGAGGCGACCAGTGCGCTGGACTCAGAAAGCGAGCGCTTAATCCAACGCTCGCTTACGAATCTAATGAAAAACCGTACCAGCATTGTGGTAGCGCACCGCCTAAGCACCATTGCCAGCCTGGACCGGATCGTTGTGATGGACAACGGCGCTATTATTGAGCAGGGCAGCCATACCGAGCTACTTGCTAAAGGCGGTGCCTACGCCAAACTATGGAACCACCAAAGCGGCGGCTTTATTCAGTAGCCTCGGCTTCTTGCTCGCCCGCAACTTCGACACTGTCGGCATCTGCGCTGTCAGCATCGCCACCGGCAGCATCATTAGCAGCCTGCAAGGCACTTGGCTCATAGACGTTCGCTACCACTAGATCAAGCACGCTCTGGTCGTCATCTGCTGTGCCTTCGCGACCATCATCATTATCGACAACTTCAACCCCCTTCGGAAGAGGAATATCCGCTACTGTTAATTTATCGTCGGTTGTTGCAAGGTTTTCAATCGAAACCTCTAGCGCCTCTGGCAGGTCCATAGGCAAAGCCTTTACCTGCAACTGGTCAATTGCCTGCAGCACAATTAGCCCAGCACGCTCAGCTGGGCTTTCACCCTCGCCTACCAGGCGCACTGGCACATCCGCTACCACAGGCTCATTCGTCTTCACGGCATGAAAAGACACATGTTTGATACCATGTGTTAAAACGTCAAACTCAACTGATTTTATAAGCGCAATCCGGCGCCGACCACCAATGGCAATGTGTACTGGCGTATGGCGGCCGGCCTGGCGGTAGACCTTTTCCATCGCGATATGCTCTGCCTGTACAACCACTGGCTTCATATTAGCGCCGTACACCACCGCTGGCACAATACCTTGGCGGCGTAAGGCAGCTACCTTTTTGCCCTGTATGGTACGCTTACTAAGCGTTAATTCGATTTTATTTCCCATATCTCTCCTTTCGTTTAGGATACCTGTTCGGAAATAACCCGTACTTTCATTGTAGCACACCAGCGCAGCAGGCTGACTATGGTATAATAATGACTATGATGCACGCACTAACTGAATTTATTATCCACCTGGGGGCGTTTGCCGTTCTTGGCGTGGTTTTTGCAGAGTCTGGCCTCCTGATTGGCTTCTTTTTACCGGGTGATAGCCTGCTGTTTATGTCGGGCTTTTTGGTCCAGCAGCACACCTTTACCTGGAATATCCACCTGTTCGTGCTGCTGCTGGCAGTGGCTGCTATTCTGGGCGATAATGTCGGCTATAGTTTTGGGCATAAGGTAGGCCGCAAGCTCTTCGAAAAGCCAAACTCGCGCCTCTTTAAAAAGAAGTACCTTACCCAAGCAGAGGCTTTCTTCGAAAAGCACGGCGCCAAGGCAATTGTGCTGGCCCGCTTTGTGCCGGTTGTGCGCACCTTTACGCCTATCATTGCTGGTGTTAGCAAAATGCACTACCGCACCTTCTTTATCTATAACCTGGTTGGTGGCACGCTATGGACTGCGCTCTTTACCTACGCTGGCTACTTTATTGGTAAGCAGCTCCAGGCTATGGGCTTTAACGTAGAAATCATCGCTGTTGTTATCATCGTTATTTCAGTTGCGCCTATCATTGCTCACGCGCTTTCGAGCAAGCAAAAACGCCAGGCCTTATGGCAAGGCACCAAGCGCGAGCTACAAAGCATATTTGCAAAAAAGCCTAAAAGTAACTAACGCAGTCAATCATCCTAGCTACAGCCACCACGCACAACACACCCCCTCTGGTCACATTGGCCCGAGGGGGGTTCATTACTCCATCTTACGCTAGCAAGGGGCGCAAATATTTACCAGTAAACGAGGCTTTATGGGCTGCAACTGCCTCAGGTGTGCCCGTCGCTACCACCTGGCCACCACCGGCACCGCCTTCGGGGCCCATGTCTATAATATAGTCGGCTGATTTAATAACATCGAGGTTGTGCTCAATAATCACCATGCTATTACCGCCATCAACCAACTGCTGCAGAATACCCAGCAAGCGTTTCACATCAGCGCTGTGTAGCCCCGTTGTTGGCTCATCCAGAATATAGAGCGTCTTCCCCGTTGAGCGGCGCGAAAGCTCCGTGGCAAGCTTAATACGCTGCGCTTCGCCACCGCTAAAGGTAGTAGCTGGCTGGCCAAGCCGAATATAGCCCAGGCCAACATCCACCAATGTTTGTAGCTTACGGTGCACTGCTGGTACATTCGCAAAGAACTCGCAGGCTTGCTCGACCGTCATGTCAAGCACGTCGCTAATGGTGCGGTCTTTGTAGGTAATCTCTAGCGCCTCGCGGTTATAACGCTTACCACCGCACGTTTCACACGCCACATATACATCTGGCAAAAAGTGCATTTCAATCTTTATAACACCATCGCCCTGGCACGTTTCGCAGCGGCCACCCTTGACGTTAAAGCTAAAGCGCCCCGGCTTATAACCCCGCACATTTGCTTCTGGCGTGCTCGCAAACAGCTCACGAATCGGTGTAAAAATACCTGTATAGGTGGCTGGGTTAGAGCGTGGTGTGCGGCCAATCGGTGACTGGTCAATCACAATGGCCTTATCGAGCTGTGTAACGCCAAGGATATCCTCATGTTTACCAGGTACTGCATTTGCACGGTGGAGTCGCGCCGAGAGCTCCTTGGCTAAAATATCATTCACCAGGGTTGATTTACCGCTACCACTCACACCGCTCACCACAGTCATAAGCCCAAGTGGAATCATTACATCAATACCCTTCAGGTTATTTTCGCGGGCACCTTTGATAGTGAGCCAGCGGTCCTTCTGTGGCTTACGGCGGATTGCTGGCACAGCGATAGATTCAGTACCACTCAGATACTGGCCAGTGATGCTCTTTTTATTCTTTGCTACCTGCCGTGGCGTGCCAGCCGCTACCACCTGGCCACCATGCACCCCTGCCCCAGGGCCAATATCAAGCAAGTAGTCCGCCGCCCGAATAGTATCCTCGTCGTGCTCCACCACAAGCACGGTATTGCCAAGATCACGTAGGTGTTTGAGTGTTGCAATCAGGCGGTCATTATCACGCTGGTGCAGACCAATCGAAGGCTCGTCCAGCACATAGAGTACTCCTTGCAAGCCACTACCAATTTGCGTCGCCAAACGAATCCGCTGCGCTTCCCCACCACTCAGTGTATTAGCCGCTCGCCCAAGCTCAAGGTAGTGCAGGCCAACATTGCTCATAAACTGCAGCCGGGCCGTAATTTCCTTCAGGATAGCCTGGGCAATAGCCTGCTCCTTTGGGCTGAGCTCAAGCGACGCAAAGAATGCAATTGCATCATCAATCCCCAGGCTACATACATCCATAATATTATAGCCATGGACGGTGATCGCCAGTACAACGGGCTTGAGGCGCGCCCCCTTGCAGGTGGTACACTGACGCTCACGCATAAAACGCTCAATGTCCTTACGCATAAATTCGCTATCAGTTTCACGCCAGCGGCGCTCTAAGTTCGGAATGACACCTTCGTAGGTAGTGTCGTAATGGCGGCCGCTACCTAATGCAATCCGGTACTTTTGGGCTCCGGTGCCGTAGAGCACAAGCTGCTGCACTGCCTCTGGCAGATCCCGCACTGGTGTGCGCACACTAAAACCATGCGCCTCGGCAACTGCACGGATTTTCTTCATGTAAAAATTATCAACATTGACACGGTTATATGGGCGAATGGCACCCTCGGCAATTGTCAGATTAGGGTTAAACACCAACTCTGGGTCAATCTCGAGCCGGCTCCCCAAGCCAGTACAAACCGGGCAGGCGCCCTGGGGGGTATTGTAGCTAAAAAGGCGTGGCTCAAGCTCTGGGATTTCGATATCTGGGTTATCCAGCGAAGCGTAGCGCTGGCTCAGCAGTTGCACATCGCCACTATCGGCATAAAGCACACCCACAATACCGCCACCGACATCAAGTGCCTGCTCGACGCTCTGGGCCACACGGCCACGCATATCTGGGGCCATCACCAGCCTATCAACAACGATTTCTATACTATGGCGATCATTCTTTTTTAGCTCGGGGAACTCATCCAGCGCGTACACTACGCCATCAACCCGCGCCCTAGCAAAGCCGAGGCGGCGGTACTGCTCGGGCACGTGGGCAAACTCACCTTTTTTATCTTTAGCAATTGGCGCCAGCAGCATCAAGCGCGTGCCAGGTTCGATCTTCATGACGTCGTCGATAATGTCATCTTTGGTACGGCGAGTAACTTCGCGGCCGGTGATTGGGTCATGCGGCACACCAATACGCGCGAACAGGAGTCGCAAGTAGTCATAAATTTCGGTCACCGTTGCAACGGTACTACGCGGGTTACGGCTAGTAGACTTTTGATCGATACTAATCGCCGGGCTTAGGCCATCGATACTTTCAACATCGGGCTTATCCATAATCCCCAAAAACTGGCGCGCATAGCTACTGAGGCTTTCCACATAGCGGCGCTGACCTTCGGCATAAATCGTATCAAACGCGAGGCTTGACTTACCGCTGCCGCTCAGGCCAGTTATGACCACCAGCTTATCGCGCGGAATACTGACGTTAATATTCTTAAGATTGTGCTCTTTGGCACCGGTTACTTTTATCACCTCGGGCATATCCTATACAGTATAGCATTTTTAACCGCCACATGCGAACTAAGTGTATTGCATTCTGGTGGGAAGTGCCGTATAATTGCCAGCAAATTACCGTATAGTGTGGAGATATTTGTGGGACTAACTGCATAGGTAAGCTTGTTAAAAAGCTTATTGTTGTATGTTTTTGACAAATATGCTATATTGTGTATAACAATCATCATAGTAATCATTAACACAGAGGGGACACTGACCATGCAGCACATTGGGCAACTACAGGCAACACTACTTAATTTCGGGCGCACCACTGGCGCCCAAGCTAAGCAATTTATTCCAATCGAGCGTATTAAACGCCTACTTTTTAATGCCAGTGTTATTGCCCTTGTTGTTGTGCTCGTGATGGCATTTTTGAACTCACGCCTGAGCACCAGCCTGGTTGATCTTGTTCTGGTTGGCGCCATTCCACACACCACCTATTCAATTCCGCCAACAGCGATGCTGATTTTCTACGCGCTGGTTACGTGGTTCCTGGCAATGTACATCATCATTCCACCAAAGTCACTCACGCCCTACGATGCCAAGCACCCTGGTAGTTCATCAACCCTGATTGACTAGTCGGGCTACACGCACTAGCTGCGTAGCTTACTGGCACCATTTCATTAAGTAAACCACCCGTTGCTACCAGGCTATGGGTGGTTTTGCTTTACGTAGCTAGGCAGATGGCTACTCATCAGCTACCGGCATAATTGCTTCGAACCACAGCTTAAGCTCCTCAAGCACATACGCCTGGTGGCTGGTTAGCTGCTTGCGGGCAAGGCGCTGTAGCTCCCGCACAAACCCAGGTGCTTGCTGCTCAAGACGCTGGCGGCGGTACGCTTCGTAGTTGGTGCGCTCGTCAGCCGAAAGGACTTGTTCAAAATTACGTGCCTTATAGCGCGGGAACATCTCGGCCAAGCGTGCATCTTTAAAGCGTGGGGCAAGCGTCGCAATATCAGTTGCACTAGCCCGCCGCACATGCTCTGCTTGCTGGCGGTCGTGCTCGCTAATAAACCCATCGTAGAGTTTTGCCTCGGCATCAGGTGGCGCAGCAAACTGGGGCCGAGTGCTGAGTGCTTCGGTGAGGCGCTTAATAAAATCAGGCCGGGCAAGGAGTATCTTACGGTGCTGCTCGATATCTTGTAGCGTCAATCCAATTCGGTTCCAGCCATCACCATGGTTGAGCACACCTAGCGGCGCAACTGCTGGTACCCGGTTCGGCTGCATCTTTTTTGCCGGCAGCGGCTGGTAGTCGTCACCACGCTCGCTCCATGGCGTTGTCATAACATCGACAAGATCGTGAACGCTTTTATCAAGCCACGGCGTTGGGTCGCGGCGCAAATCATACACATACACATTACCAAAATCAGCCTCACTAATAGCCATGGCAACCGTCGTCTTGTGCCATTCATTATCGTAGCGGCCGCTGGCGTATACAAACGGTACATGTGGCTTGGCTAGCTCACGCACGGCCTCTTTGTGGCGCATACTAAAGAGATAATCGAACAGCTGCGGCTGCTTGGTGGCAATAAGCTTTGTCATACCCACCAGTGCCTCGACATCGCTGAGGGCATCGTGTGCCTTGGTGTGCTCTAAGCCATTGACCTGCGATAAAAGCTCGAGCTTATTTGTCGCAACACCATCAACCACCGGCCACGTTATGCCATCCGGGCGCAGTGCACGCGTCAAGCGCACCACATCCAGCATATCCCAGCGCGAACGGCCATCCTTATAACTCCACTCGTATGGGTCATAATAATTACGCCACAGCAGGGCGCGAATAAACTCATCGTCAAAGCGAATATTATTAAAACCAAGCACTACCGTATGCGGCGTACAGATTTCCTCTATAAAGAGCTTGGCAAACTCAGCCTCGGTGTAGCCATCGGTGACGGTTTGCTGCGGCGTAATACCCGTTACCATCAGCGCCCCGGGGCTCGGTAAGGTGTCATCATTCAGCCGAATCAGTGCATTATAGGCTTGGCCAAGGGGCCGAAATTGCTCATCAGTGCGAATACCAGCAAATTGCATAATGCGATCGCTGCGTGGATTCAGCCCGCTTGTTTCTAGGTCGTAAAAGAAAAAGGTTTGCCCCATATGTTCAGTATAGCAGATAAGACCATACCTCGCCTACTCTGCAAGCGTCAGCTCCTGGCCGGCAATATGAATAATACTCTGGTTGGTGGCACCCTGGCGAATCAGCTCGTGTGTAATGCCCATTTTCTTCATGATATCACGCAGCCGGTTAACTGCCTCGGGCTGAGTAAGATTAGTGCGGCGAGCAAACTTTTCTATCTTGGTGCCACGCACCACAAAGGCAGGCTCAGTGTCTGCCGCCGTATAGCTCGGCATCGGTTCAACTGTCCAGGCTTCTTCTACCTCCTGCTCACTGAGGCGAATTACCGGCATATCATCGGTGTCCTGCTCGGCCTCGGCTACTTCTTGCTGGCGGTACTCAGCAACGGCGCGCGCCAGGAGCCGCAATAACTCCGCCGTACCCTGGTGAGTCTGGGAAGAAATCGCCACAATCTGCGCTTGAGGCGCAACCGCTTTCAGCGCATCCCGTTGCATCGTAATTAATTCGTCATCAAGCCCCTCGCATTTAGTTAGGGCAATAATCTCTGGGCGTTGGGCAAGGCTCGCGCTATACTGGGCAAGTTCGCGGCGGATTGCTGTGTAGCGCGCCGCTGGGTCATCACTATAGCTATCAATCATATGCAGGAGTACCGCCGTACGCTCCACATGGCGTAGGAACTGGTCACCAAGCCCTTTACCCTCTGAGGCGCCTTCAATCAGCCCAGGAATATCGGCAATCAGGAGGCTTGTATCATCAATATCGGCGACACCAAGATTGGGGCTGAGGGTTGTAAACTCATAATTAGCAATTGCTGGGCGCGCGTTTGTTACCACACTCAAAAAGGTTGACTTACCGGCATTAGGGAACCCAACCAGGCCAACATCCGCCAGGAGCTTCAGTTCAAGACGAGCTTCGAACTCATCACCAGGCTCACCAAGTTCAGCAATACGCGGGGCCTGGCGGGTGCTCGATTTAAAATGCGCGTTACCGAAGCCACCATCACCACCGTGGGTGATAATTACCTCTTGTCCATCCTCTACTAGGTCCGCCACAACACGACCGTCACGCATGACAAGCGTCCCTTGGGGCACCTTTACATACAAGTCCTCACCGCTCCTGCCACGCTTATTGCGCTTGGCGCCATCCTGGCCCGGGCGAGCCTTAAGCTCTGGCTTATATCGGAACGCAAGCAGAGTATTAACATCCTTACTGGCAACAAACACCACATTGCCGCCGCGGCCACCATCGCCACCGTCTGGGCCACCCTTATCAATATACTTTTCGTGCCGGAAGCTAACGGCACCATTACCGCCTTTACCGGCTTTGACAAACACCTGCGCTACATCTACAAACATACCCCTAGTATAGCAAATGCGCCCCTGACTGAACAGGAGCGCACCATACAGGACCATGTATGAGGTTTAGTGAATAAACTTGTAATTACCCAGGGCACTAGCTGGTACATTACGGCTCGAGACAACGTTAAAGCCAGCGTAGTTCATTTCACTTACAGTAATGGAGCCGTCTGGGTTAAGGCTTTCTACGATGGCAACGTGCCCGTAGCCTGCGTACCCACCACCGTTCTGCATAATAGCACCCGGCGCTGGCGTGGTATTAACGGTAAAGCCAGCAGCGGCACCGTTCACAGCCCAGGTAGATGCGTTACCCCAGAAGCTGCCGATTGGGCGGCCCAACTGGGCACGGCGCTCGTAGGCGTACCAAGTACAGTTACCTGGCGCATACGCGTTACCAGCACTTGCCTTTGCCTTCGAATAGTCGACGCCACCACTGTAAGCAGTTGCATTACCTGTCGACGTGGTGCCGGCGTAGGCATTGTTAGTACGGTTGGTCCGTGTACTGGATGGTGGTGTGTAGCCAGGGCGTTCGTTCTCTGGCAAGACACCGCCAGGGATCACAATGCGCATATCCTTTTTGATACCACCAACTTCAAGGTCGTTATACGATATAATACGCTCACCCGGTGCCTTGTATTTATCGGCAATTGACTGGATACTGTCGCCATCCTTAACGGTATAGGCGACACCATCTGTTGGCAGGATAGTCAAATCACGGCCAGCTTCAAGGTTATCCGAGGCTAAATTATTGGCCCATTTGATGGTTTCTGGTGTCAGGTTAAAGCGCTGTGCAACCGATTGGACGTTATCGCCCTCTTTGGCTTTATAGGTAACAATCGTACGGATATCACCGGTTGGCTGCACGATCTGCGGCTTAGAAATAACCAGTTCGTTGGTTTGGGAAAGATCCTTCTTCACCCCAAGCGAGGTCGATAGGTTGGCAACGTTAGCTGCCACTGGCATATCTGTCTGCAGGGCAAAGTTAGCAGCTACATCGGTGGCTACCTTTTCGTCGATATCTACCGAAACAGATTGCGTTGTTGTTGCAACCGGTGCAGCCAAGGCCACACCAGGCTGGTATAGCGAGGCAACACTGGCAACCATCAGCGCCGAGGCAGTGCCATACAATACTGCCGAAGAAACAATATTCTTTTTTGCCACATGGGGCGTAACACTCTTGTGTGGGCCAGATTGGCCACTGGTAAACGTTGTAATCGCTTTTCTCCTGCACGGCTATTACTAGCTATGCTACTACCATAGTTTGTCTTTCTTCTGCGGCTCTCACCACAGAACAGAGTACGTGTCGACCAATATTAATTACTATTATTTGCTCGCTAGGCATTAAAAAGGCTGTACCCGTGCGACATTTTTGGTAGGCGCACAGTTATAAGACAATCGGTAAACTCCCACCCAATAATACTTACACGCTGTGTGCTATCTCCAAGTATATGCCAGGTTGACTAAAAAGTCAATATATTTTGCTATAGCTGGCAGAGCTTCTGGCAATGCTGGGCAGCGTTGCGCTCATGCTCCTGGGTAGTTTTGGCATAATAAGTCTTGCCATCATCCCCCGCTACAAAGTAAAGATAGTCGGTCTTACTTGGCTCGGCGACGGCTTTCAGCGCCGTAAAGCCTGGCGACGCAATCGGCGTTGGCGGCAGGCCCTTGTGAATACGCGTATTGTGCGGTGTATCAACACTAACCGCGTCCACCACCTTAGAATCGTGGTTGCCCTGCAAGATAACGCCATATTTTGCCGTCACATCAGAACCAAGTGGCATATCCTTCTTTAGGCGATTGAGGAAAACACCAGCAACCATAGGCATATCCGCCGCTTTGTTCTCTTCTTTTTGCACAATCGATGCCAGCACAATTGCCTGGTAAACACTCAGCCCCTGTGCCTTAAACTTCTCTTCTAGGTTTTCTTTCTTGATATAGTCAGTCAGCTCTTTGGCGGTGTGTTCAAACACTTGGTGTGGCGTGGTACCAGTATAGAATTTATACGTTTCACCAAGGATGAAACCTTCTATCGTTGCCCCGGCTGGGCGTGACTGCACAATAGGATTATCATACGCTGCAACTAACGCCTGCTTGACATCCTCTTCCTTGTAGCCATGCTGAACCATGGCTTTTGTTGCATCGTACACTGTTGAGCCAGGCAAGAAAGTCACACTAAATTCATCTACCTTGCCGGCCTCTAGTTTGGCAAGAATGGCGGGCACATCGCTCTTTTTATCAATCAAATAGACGCCACTCTTCAGCCCGTTCTTACCGTTAAGGCGGTGGTAAATCTTAAAGGCATCTTTATTGCGAATCAGACCTTGGTTGACCAGTGTGTTCGCAACTTGATCAGTGCTAGCGCCCTTGGCAACGGTCACACGGACACGCTCATTTGATGAAGCATCGACCGCCTGTAAGTTACTGGTATACCACATAAATACTGCGATAACTGCTACAACAAGAACAGTTATAATGACCCCTGCAACGATGGCAATCGTCCGGCCAACACGGCGTGGCTTTTTTACTGGGTGAGCCGCAAGCGGCGTCTCGAGGGCGCTTGTATCAAACGGTGGCGGCACAACTGGCTGGCCAGTCGGCATAGCTGCGGCTGGCTTGGCTACCTGTACATTGGCCTGGGGTTGTGGCTGCACCATACCTGGCGTCTTTTTATACGCAACCCGATGTGGCTGCACCGGCTGGAGTGACTGCGCGGCAGCTGGAGCCTGCATGCCAGATGCAGCAGCCGGCATGGCTTTGGGGCGTGGTTTTGGCTTTGGCTGAGCCTTGGGTGTTTTCGCGGCTGGAACAACTGGCTTAGTAACCGGTGGTTGCGGCGTTGCAACTGGCTGTGGTGATACCTGTGGCTGACTAGCAGTGCGCACCTGAGCTACTGGCTGCACAGGTGCAACTTTAGCGGGTGCAGCGGGTGCACGGACAGCAGGCGGCGCAGATTGGACGGGTGCTGCAGCACGCCGGTAGTCACTGCGGTGTTGAGCCATCATATGCTGGCGGGCGGTTTGGGCAGCTTCGGTAGCGCCTAAGGTAGGCCGAACCGGCCGCGGCACTTGGGAAGGTCGTGGCGGTACGGTAGTGTGGGATCGGTTGGCATCGTTATCCATGGTACTCCTCTAGGTAATCCTGTAAAATTATCGCAGCAGCTTCGGCATCAACATCACCCTTACGGTGCTGCCCACCCCTTGCTGCAAGTCGCTCCTCGGCAGCAACGCTCGTGAGTGACTCATCTTGGTAAACAATCTGAACGTGGTCGGCAAATGCCTTGGCATACTGAGTTGCAAATTCCGTTTGTGCAGTTGGCTGACCCTGCTGATTACGGGGGTAACCAACTACTAATGTATCAATGTGGTTGGCAGTAATCATATCCCGTATCTGCTGCTGGTCGCTGCCATCAACCGCAATCGTTGGCCGCGGCACAGCAATAGGTACGGCTGTATTAGCCGTTGCAACCCCGATACGCTTGTGCCCTATGTCCAGGGCTAGGATATTTTTACTGGCCATTGTTCGAAATACTAAACTTAACGGTTATCTTCTTAGCATCATTTGGAACGGTGCTAATCCACGGCAAGCTATAACGAATATCAACACTATCGACACCATGTATCGCGCTGAGGTCATTATTGATGTCACTATATTTTTTACCCATCGCGCGGCGCTTAACGTCACTGTCTTTGATCTCTGGGCCGACCTTAGCAACCGCAAGCAAGCTAACGGTACTATGATTATCGTCAGTGCTAAAGTCACTAAATACGACATTCTTTGCGCCTGATTGGTACACCTTTTGGCCGCTTTCAGACGAACGCTTTGCCAGGGTAGCACTGCTAATAAAGCTATCGAGTTCACTCACCTGCACCCCGTACATACGGTATGTAACTGAGGCGCTCAGTTTGGCCTTGCCATCTTTGGCTTCTTGGCCAACCGCAGGCGACGGCGATGGGTTGGTTTTAATAGCTTGGTAACTTTCGAGGATTGGCTGCACACCTTGACCCAGCTTACGGCTAAGGATATTCTTCTGGGACTCGTTTTTCTGCTCGGCTAGCTGCTCGGCGGCGCGCTGAACATCATTCTGCGTTACAAAGGTAACCTGCTTCTTGCTGCCGCCTTGCATAGCCGAACCAGTGGCTTTGAGCTTGTCGATCGTCGACTCATAACTACGAGCACTGAGGTTACATTCCTCGCCAATTTGGGTCGCCTTGACTGTCACGTCGGCCTTGCCCGGCGAGATACCAAAGCCATTGCCGTCCCACTCTGGCGAGACACCAGGCACGCGCACAGCACTAGTGGTTGTAAAGGTACAGTTACCATTACTAAAGCCCGTCCCAACCGGTACCTCGACGGAGTCTGGCGTGGTCGTGCTGAGTGTAATCGTACCACCGGCTTTGTCGCCTTCTTCGCGCTTACCAGTGGCTGTAAAATCAATCGAAGTATCGCGTTTATCTTCGGCAACAGTAGCCCGCAATGTGCCACTATCAATATCTGTGCGGCCGGTGGTGGTGAGGCTCACGCTGGTTTGCAGGCGTTCATCACTGGTTTTGGCGGCAATTTCGATTGTGGCGTGCGGCGCAATGAAGGTTGCCCACAGGATAATTGCTAATAGAAGCACCCCAATACCGCCACCAATAAATAGCTTCTTGCGAAAATCATTAAAATTCGGTACCTTTTTGGCGGTTTGTGCTGCCTCTGGGCTTGGTGTGGTGCCACGAGTAGCGGGTGGCGCAGTACTCTGTAGGGGGCTGCGGTGGGCTGGTGCTGGAGCTGGCCGGCGCGATTCTGGCACAGTAGCCGCATGGTCAGCAACCGGCAAATTAGCGCCATCAATAATATCATCGTCATCATCTGGCTTGGTGGCCGGTAGCTCTGGCACAACTGGCTTGGTCTGTAGATTTTTGGCAACAGGCAGCTCGGCAGCCGCAGCAAGTGGCAGCAGGGCTGAATTACTTGTGATCAACACTAGGTGCTTATCGACTGTTTTTGCAACCCGTGCCAGAATACGCAGATTGACCGCGCTTTGCAATACACCAACCTGCTTTGGTGGTACCAGCGCAACAATCCGCTCATTACTGCTCTTGACCTTGCTAATAATGGCAGTAATGTCATCTTCAGCATCGATATAAATAACGTCTTTGTTCATATCTATATTCTAAGGATTCTATTTAATTTTTCTTTTATATTGTCGCTTTCGCTTACTCCCATTATTGTATCATATCCGACCCGTAAAAGCCCCATTGCGGTAATAAATGTGTGGTCGGTGATTTTGCCTGTCTTATCAGTCACGCCAATGACCTCGCTTGGCTTGATGTGGTGCACAACTGGTTTTTTGGCAAATGGCAGTTCTTTATACCAGTCATCGCCATCCAGCGCCTCCACCAGGCGGTCGAGGCTCGCGCCACCCCCACATAGCAGAATCTTGCTCGGCAAGTGGTCGACAGACTCAAACTCGCTCAACGCTAGCTCAACACCCTGTAGCCATACATCCATGGTTTTATCAATCGCATGGGTGATATCTTTACGAACCGTTGGCTTGATTTTATCGCTCGTGATATTGACCTTTAGTTTTTCGGCGGCGTCATAGGTCAGGTCAAGATCAGTGGCAATCGTACGCGTAAAGCTGCGCCCACCAATCCCAAACATTCGTGTGCCCTCTACCCCGCCATCATTGACCACGGCAATATCGGTGGTGCCGCCGCCAACGTCAGCCAAAATAGCGCTAAAGTTATTGCTCGCATCGGTTCCAAGTACGCTACGGCTGACCGCAAACGGCTCTGCAGCCACTGCTATAAGCTCAAGCGAAAGCTCGTCCGCTACCCGCTCAAGCGCCCCAATATGCACCATAGGCGCAAAGGCAGTATAAATCTGTACGGCAATATCCTTACCCTGGAACCCAAGCGGGTTCGAAACCTTATAGCCATCAATGTGAATCCCGACCAAGGCGCTATTGACAAGTTTAATTTCGACATCGCGGTTGCCGGTTTCGAGTGCAATCTGCTGCTGGGCCTTGTACTGCGCACGCTCCTGCACCTTTTCGATAATAAATTCCATCTCGGCTTCATCGAGCGGGCGATTTGGCTGCGGCCGGCGGTAGCGGATTGTATTAGTCGTGCCCTTCACGAGCTCACCAGCAATACCAATCACTGCCCGGCGGGCTTGCAGACCAGCCTGGTCTTCTGCCTGGGCAAGGGCTTCTTCGCAGTTGCGGACTACGCCGCTAATATCAGCAATTGCCCCAGAGTGCATATCGCTTAGGGCTTGGCGGCAGCGGCCTACACCGACCACCTGTAGATTTTCGCCATCAAGCCGCGCAATCATGGCCTTGACAAACTCAGTCCCAATATCGACCGCCACTAAATAGTGGTTGTCGATTGATTCATTTGCCTTTTGTCGTAGCTTATCAAAAACCATAAGTATTTTATATTATACCGTAGGCAGGCCACTTGTTGCAAACAGAATATTACCCCTCCTACGGACCCGATACCTGGCGACGAGCCGCTACCCTAAGGAGAGCCGGCAGCACGCAGCACAGCTTTGATACGGCGAATGCCAGCGCTTGATGATTCTTCTTTTGTAATCACAAAGCGCTTGCCGCCCTCAGCCAGCTGGCCAGTGTGTTCCACGTGCGGGCCACCGCAGATTTCAAAACTAATACGCTGGTCACCGGTACCAATTTGGTAGACCTTGACAGTTTGGCCATACTTATCGCCAAACGCACCGACCGCACCTTGTGCAAACGCTTGCTCGGTGGGGTATTCCTGGTAACTAACCGGTAGGTCAGCCGCAATCCATTCATTCACAAGCCGTTCGATTTCATCAAGTTGCTCGCGGCTTACCTTACCGTCGTTATTAAAGTCAAACCGCAAACGCTCCTCGGTGATATTACTGCCATGCTGGGTCACGTGCTGGCCAAGTACCTGGCGCAATACAGCATACATCAGGTGGGTAGCAGTATGGTACTGCTTATGGATAAAACTTGTGCCACCAAGGCCACCCTTAAAGGTGCCTTTAGCTGCCGTTTGGCTACGGCGGCGCTGCTCGGCCATGTGCTCGTCAAATTCTTTGCGCCACTCTGGCGATACATCAATCCCCTGGCGGTAGGCCTCTTCTGTCGAAAGCTCAACCGGGAAACCATAGGTGTCATAGAGGGTAAATAGCTCGGCCCCTGTTAAACCGTTATCGGCAAATTTTGCTAGCTGCTTGAGCCCTTTGCGCAGTGTCTGGCGAAAGACCTTTTCTTCCTTGGCAAGCACCGCAATGATTGCCTCGCGATTCTCGCCAAGCTCTGGGTAGTCCTGCGCGTAAAGGTCAGCAATAACTGGTACAATTTGCTCAAAGAAGTTCTGCTCAATACCAAGCTCAAAGGCAAAGCGAATTGCCCGGCGTAGCAGGCGGCGCATTACATAGCCTTGCTCTTTATTGCTTGGCACGCAGCCATCCACCGCCAGGAAAGTAGCAGCACGTAGATGATCGGCAATCACGCGCATGCTAGCTGTATGCGAGGCGTAGTGCTTGCCACTCAGGTGCTCGAGGCGTTCAATAATTGGCCACAGCAGGCTAATCTTAAAGACATCTGGGCTATCGATCGCTGCAGCGGCAATCCGCTCTAGCCCACCGCCAAAGTCAACGTTTTTGCGGGCCAGCGGCTCAAAGCCACCATCCTCACGGCGGCGATACTGCATAAATACCTGATTACCAATCTCCATAAAACGCCCGCTATCGCTGGCTGGGTGTGCCTGGCCAAAGCTAGGGTCATGGTGCTGCTCGCCAAAGTCATAGAAGACCTCGCTGTCGGGGCCACAGGGGTCACCAATTGGGGTTTCGCTAATACCCCCGCCACGGCTCCACCAGTTTTCTTTATCATCATAGAAGAAGATCCGCCCACCTTGCATGCCGTGCTCATCGCCATATGCGGCCGTACCAAGTGTTACGATCTTGGCATCAATCCCTTTGCTGGCAAACACCTCTTGCCAGATCGTTGCTGCTTCATCATCACGCGGAATACCATGGGCTTCATCACCAATAAAGCAACTCACATAAATCTTATGCGGGTCGAGCCCCACAACGTCTGTCAAAAAATGAAAGAACCATTCAATCTGCTGGCGCTTAAAGTATTCGCCCATGCTCCAGTTACCAAGCATTTCAAAAAAGGTTGTATGGCGGTTATCGCCTACATCTTCGATATCCTGCGCGCGCAGGCAGGTTTGGCTATCTACCAGGCGGGTACCATGGGGGTGATCCTGACCTAATAGGTACGGCAGCAGCGGCTGCATCCCACTCCCGGTAAAGAGTGTGGTTGGGTCATTCTGCAAAACCAGGGGCGCCCTGGTGATAATATGATGGCCCCGATCGGCAAAAAATTGTAAGTAAGCTTGGCGGATTTGTTGCGTGTTCATATCCGTTATATTATAGCAGAAAGGCAGGCTAAACAATAATACCGCCGCCAAGGCACTGCTGGCCATGGTAGAGCACCGCCGACTGGCCTGGTGCTGCGGCTCGCTGCGGCTCACGTACATGCAGTGTTGTACCGACTAGCTCGGCCGGCACAAGTGGCGCCCGGTGCCGAATACGCACCTGGTACGTACCATCGCCCGGCTGGCCGTTAATCCAGTGCAGCGCACCAAGCTCGAGCTTACCGCGCCACATAGCTTGGTTGTTCAGGTCGGTTGATACGTACACTTCGTTACGCGCCATATCCTTACCCACCACGTAGTACGGCAGACCACCACCAAGCTGCAACCCATGGCGCTGGCCAAGGGTGTAGAATATAGCCCCATCATGCATCCCAAGCTGGCGGCCACTCGCCTGCTCAATAATCGGGCCGGGCTGAGTAGTAACATACTGGCTTAAAAATTCGCGAATACCAACCTTACCCACAAAGCAAATCCCCTGGCTATCCTTTTTGGCTGCAGTGTAGAGGCCGCGCTCAGTTGCCATGGCCCGCACCTGCGGCTTGGTGTAGCCACCAAGGGGCAATAGCGTATGCTGCAGTGCGCGCTCGGTCACACGGTACAGAAAATATGTTTGGTCTTTATTCTTATCCACAGCTTGGTGCAGCTGGCCCTGCTTGGTAGTAGCATAATGGCCCGTGGCAATATAATCGGCGCCATCAGCCAAAGCTGCCTCTAGAAAGAGCTTAAACTTCACCTCTTGGTTGCACATGATATCGGGGTTGGGTGTGTAGCCCTGCTGGTAAGCATCGATCATATACTGCACCACCTTATCCCGATACTCAGTTTCAAAATCATAGACCTTAAGATCAATCCCCAGCTGCACAGCCACACGTTTGGCATCTGCTAAGTCATCCGCCCACGGGCACTGCATACCCGGCAGATCCTGCGTCCAGTTCTTCATATAGACGCCAGTTACCCGGTAGCCTTGCTCCTGTAGTAAAGCTGCGGTCAGGCTACTATCAACCCCGCCACTCATGCCAACGAAGACTCGCGTCATACCGATGCTCCAATATACACGCCAATAATACGGCCGAGTTCGCCTACAGCCAGCCACCAGCTGGTAATATTGATAAACCAGGTTCGTGGCCAGTAGCGGTCACTAGTGGTGGGGTGATTACGAATCGCGACACTACCACCACTGGCGCGTTCGAATTCAATATACGCCCGGCGCTGGTGATACGGCGAGGTAACAAGAATCACTTGGTGCACATCATGCAACCGAGCCGCCGCTAAAGCATGCTGCGCATTCTGGCGTGTATTACTAGAAACATCGTCCGTACTCATTGCACTGGCTGGAATACCGGCAGCTAGTGCTTGGGTACGCATAGCCTCGGCGTTGCTCGGCCCTGATTTATCGGCCGCCGCACCAGAAAATATAATTCGCTTTGCCCAGCCTGCCTGGTAGAGCGCAATTGCTTCGCGCGCCCGGGCTGTTGTATCCCCGCCGCTAATAGCAATAATGGCATCGGCTGGCTGGCATGCTGCCATGGCTTGGTCTGGTACATCACCGCAGGGGCGTAAATCATTCGGCGCTAAATACACGCCAAGCACCACCACACACGTGGCGGCCGCAACACCAAACAGCAGGAGCCGGCGCAACACTAGGCTTGCTCCTGGCGGGCGCGCTCAGTACGCACGGCATCTATAATAGCGGCTACTGCTTGGTCGCAGGCTGCCTGTGTGGTTGGCCGGCCAAGTGTCAGCCGCAAGCTACCATTAGCTTGCTCTGCTGGCATGCCAATCCCCTCCAGCACAGCTGAGCCAGTGCCTTTATTAGCCGCGCAGGCGCTCCCGGTTGCGACGAGCACGCCCTTTGTTTCTAGCATAAACACCAGCCGCTCGGCGTCCACGCCAGGCACTGCAATATGCAAAAAATTCGCCAGGCGGTGCTTATGGCTGCCAGCACACACCAGGCCCGGTAGCGCCTCTACCAGCTGGCGCTGCATGCCATCACGTAGCTGGGCTAGTCGGGTTGATTCTGGCTTGCGTTTTTTATCTGCCAGGCGCATCGCCTCCGCAAAGCCAATCACGCCTGCAACGTTCTCTGTACCACTGCGGAGCCCTTGTTCCTGGCCGCCACCATATGTATGTGGCTGTAGCACTAGACCAGGGCGCACCCACAGCAAACCAACCTGCTTGGGGCCATATACCTTCGCTGCGTTCAGACTGAGCAAATCCACCCCCAAGCGTGCAACATGAATATCCAGTAAACCAAGCCCCTGCGAACCATCACAGTGTAGCACAAGTGGTGTGCTATTACCCTGCTGCGCACGCGCCTGGCGCACAGCCTGCACCAGTTCCGCCACCTGGCGCACTGGCTGAATCGTACCCAGTTCGTGGTTAGCAAGTGCCACGCTAATCAGTTCTGTCTGCGGTGTAATCGCTGCCTTCAGTGCCGCAATATCAACTCGCCCATTTGGCTGCACAGGTACAATGGTATGTGGCCCAGCTTCGACTGCACGGCGCACACTATCGTGCTCGATACTACTACATATCCGGTGGCCACGGAAACTGCCAATCGCTAGGTTGATTGATTCGGTCGCCCCGGCTGTCATAATAAGCTCACCAGCCTGGGCGCCGATAATACGCCCAATTGCTTGCTTGGCGGCCTGATAGTCGCGCCGCACCGCAACCGCTGGCGCGTATGGGCTAGATGGGTTAAAAAATCGCTCGCTCAAGTATGGTTTCATCACGCCGAAAACCCGCTCATCAAGCGGGGTGGCAGCAGCATAATCAAAATAACATATTGACGTCATGATCTATCTATTATACCGCATTTGTGGGTATCGATCGATAGTCAGCCGGTTCTTGGTAAATACGGCTTGCAACGTTCTGGTAGTAGGCTTCGGTCGCCTGCACAAAGTTAGCCAGCTCATCGCCGACGATATATTCATACTTTGCGCCTTCTTGCACCTTCAGCACACCCTGCTGGTGTACCTCGTAGCGAATGGTAGAATATTGGTTCTGGCCGGTCAGCTCATCACGCCATTCATCGTACCAGATCCAGGTTGATGGATCGAGGTTAAAGAACTCACGGCGGTGGCCTTCTGGCAATTCACCAAATAGTTCGGCGCCAATCTGGCTTTCCTTATGGATAAGCTCGTGCTCTGTCAGCCGAGGGCGCGGGTTTGGCGGGCTTCATAAAACTCTGCTCGGTAATCAGCTCATCACCAATTAATAATTGCTTTAATACTTTAGCCCACATATGGTTGCTCCTCATTCGGTTGGGCGTCCTGCTGTAGGTACTGCTGGCGTAGCTCCTGAATATGCATACCGATCGCAAATAGGCGTTCGCTCACCGCAGCCTGCTCTGGATTAGCGACCTGCTGCTCGCCAAGCTGTGGCGGCAAGGGCGGCGTTTCAGCCACAGTGGGCACGTAGCCAGCCGGCGGATTGGCCGGTGACTGCTCTGCACTCACACTCAGGGCCTCGCTCCCCTGCAGTGTAAATGGTTGGTTATTATAAGCGGCCATGTTCGCTGAATCCGTTAAATACGGTGCCGCGGGTAATTCGGTCGGGTCGGGTGCTAATAGGCCCATCTCACTCGGCGGGACCTGGTTTGCCTGGCTAGGCAAAGGCTGGAAATCAAAACTGATTTCATTCATAGTAACGACCTCCACACGTTCGTTTTATGATTTTGATATGCTGAAAAGATTCTGAGCGTTGGCGGTAGAAGCTGTGGCAATTTCCTTAAATGGTATACCACGCGCGGTCGCGTGATACTGCGCAACTTCGCGCACCAAGCTCGGCATATTCACTCTACCACGAAACGGTACTGGTGTCAAGAAGGGGGCGTCAGTTTCAAGCAGCAAGCGTTCCAGCGGAATACGTGCAAACATTGCTTGCTGGGCCCTGCTCTTCGTAAAGGTACTAATCCCATTTACGCCAAGGTAGAGTCCGCGTGCCACTGCCCGCTCAGCGTTTTGGGCAGTATCAGTAAAACTATGCAGAACACCGCGCACATTCGGAAAGTTTGCAAGGATCGGCCAAAAGTCATCAAACGCCTCACGTACATGAAAACTAACCGGTAAGCTATACTGCACCGCCAGCTGCAGCTGTTCCTCTAGCGCCCGCTGCTGAGCGGCTGGCGGGCTATTGGTATAATGGTAGTCCAGGCCAATTTCGCCAATAGCAACCAGTTTGGCTGGTTGCTGGGCGGCCAGCTCGGCAATAGCCTGCGTACCCTCGGTGCTATCGTGGGGGTGCACGCCAATAGCGACATAGAGCGGCGCATACTCATGCGCATACTGCACGGCCCGGTGTGAGCTAGCCGCATTCGTACCCACACATATCATGGCACTCACCTCGGCCTGGCGAGCTTTCGCTAGTACCTCCTGTATTGGCAGCGGGTAGTCTGCTTCGTGAATATGGCAATGAGTATCAATTAACATACTTATTTACTCGGTGGAGTTTGGTGCTTAGCGCGCGGGTCGGGCGTGTGAATATAGCGGCGTGGGAAAAGTGGCCCGCCTTGGTCGACCACGACCCCACTGCTAAACATAGTGTGGATACTATAGGCGCTCTGCGGCATAAACGGCCACAGTAAATCAGCTACTTGCAGAATGCCGCCGACGCACGTTGTTAGCACATCTGCTAGATGCTCAGCTGCCTCGGGGTCCTCTTGCCGACGCTTGGCAATTTCCCATGGCTTTACGCGTTCAAGGTAATGATTAATCGAACGGACCTTGGCCCAGACTTGATCAATAGCTTCGTTAAAGCGCAAGCCTTCCATCGCATCGCGGTAGAGCTGTACATCATGCTCGCCCCGGCGAACCTCGCCAATCACGCCGGCCTGGTAATTGGTCAGCATACGGGCAACACGCTGTACTAAGTTACCAAGGTCATTGGCAAGCTCAGTGTTATAGGCTGTTTCAAAGCGCTGCCAGGTAAAGTCACCGTCATCAAGTGTTGGGATATGGCGGCTAAAATAATAGCGAAAGGCATCAACGCCGTACTGCTCAATAACCTCAACCGGGTCCACCACGTTGCCAACGCTTTTGCTCATCTTTTTGCCATCTGCGGCAATATGGCCATGTACGAGCAGCTTCTTTGGCAGCGGCAGGCCGAGCGCAAGCAGCATAGCTGGCCAGATGATAGCGTGGAAGCGTAGAATATCTTTACCCACCACCTGCACATCGGCTGGCCAAAAATCACGCCACGTCGGGTTGTGCGGGTAGCCTAGCACCGTAATGTAATTAGAAAGCGCGTCAATCCACACGTACATGACCTGGCTATCGTCACCCGGTACCGGTATGCCCCAACTGAGATTTTTACGCGGGCGGCTGATGCTCAGGTCATCGACACCGCTCTGTAAAAGGTTAAGGATCTCCTTCTTGCGCGAGGCGGGTACAATAGTCAGCTCACCAGATTCAATCGCTTGGGTAATACGCGGGACAAACTCCGTTAAGCGAAAGTAATAGTTTTCTTCACTGAGACGCTCGTAAGGTACGCCATGGTCTGGCGAAATACCGTTATTGGCAGCGGCAACTTTATCACTGACGAAGGCTTCCTCCCCCACAGAATACCAGCCCTCATAGGTACCCTTGTAGATATACGGGGCCAGCTGCTGCCATATATACTGCACCGCCTGAATGTGCTGCTCGTCGGTGGTGCGAATAAAGTCAGTGTACTCAGCACCAACCTGGTTCATCAGCACACGGAAATTACTATGGGTGCCATCAACGTAGGTTTTAGGGTCAAGACCAGCTGCCTGAGCCTTAGCGGCAATTTTATTACCATGCTCATCAGTCCCAACCTGAAAGCGCACCTCGTGGCCGCGCTGGCGCTGGTAACGAGCCCATATATCGGCCAGCAGATAATCAAGCGCATTACCAATATGGGGCTTGGCGTTCGCATAGGGAATAGCTGTTGTGATATATAGTTTCTTACTCATAATGATTGGTGGTCTGGGCGGCTGGCTGTTGATTTAGATGGCTATCTACCGTGTGATACTGCGGTGCGGTGGCGTCAAGTGATTCCTCTGCTTGACTGGGTGATGCTTGGCCATACTCGCGCCGTGGCAATAGGTCCGGGATGACAAACGTTTCTATAGCTGCGGCACCAAGTTGCTGATAGGCAGCTTGCGTCTCCCTGATTGTTGCTCGTTCTGGTGTTTTACTGCGCTCAATATTCTTCATAAACACGCCTTCCGTTTACGTATTAGTCATCTTATGTTCATGTATCAGTATAGCACGTGGGGGCATATTTTTTACAGGGCAGGCAGTGTTTGGTACACACACGCGGCCAAACGGCACCACGCGGCGACGCTGAGGTCTTCAGCGCGCGCATTGGCAGATACACCAGCACGTATAAGGATCTCTTCGGCTTGGGGCTTACTGATAGCCAGGCCACCGCTGAGGCTGGAGCGTAACTTTTTGCGCCGTGCACTAAAGCCAGCCTTCACCACCCGGAAAAACTGCTTTTCGCTCACTCCGTCTGGCAATTGCGGCTGCTTGGTATGTAGTATCAAAACTCGCGAGTCTACCTTGGGCGGCGGCGTAAAATACATAGCTGGGACATCAATGCCAAGCGTGACATCAGCATACAGCTGCGCACTCACCGCTAGAACACTCATATCCCCTGGCTGGGCAGCAGCGCGCTCGGCAACTTCCTTTTGCGTCAGCAACACCACAACACTCGGGCGATTGGTATCGGTCATGCATTTTTGAATAATCTTACTCGTAATATAGTATGGGACATTCGCCACCACCTTGTAGCCAGCTGGCAGTTGGCTGGTATCGTACTGAAGAATATCACCGGCAACAACCTGCAAATTGGTGCCAGGGAATTGGCCCGGCAGCTTGCGCGCCAGCTCGGCATCAAACTCAACACTCACCACCCGGCCAGCCTGGCGCAATAAAATAGCAGTTAGCGTGCCAAGGCCCGGGCCGATTTCCAGCACCGTATCACGCGAGGTTAGTTCAGCATAGTCAGCAATATGCGTCAGCACGGTACGGTCGCGTAGCCAGTGCTGGCCAAGCTGCTTATTGGGCCCGGCCACTACAGGACGCCCTGAGCCTTCATCTTCTTGGCACAGCCAGGGAACTGAGTCTCGATACTTGATTTAGAGAGCAGGTTCTGCACTGCTTGCTTTTGGGCATCAAGCGGTGCTTCGTGTGGCATGCCAGCGTTATATGGTGCCGGCGCAACCTTATGCCAGGTTGATGGTACAAACTGGAAAGCACCGTAAAAACCATTACCAGAATTACGATTGGCCGTCATACCGCTTTCGCAGGTACCCAGCGCTGTGATTTGCTCTTCGGTCAGCGGCCCACCACTGTACTTAACCTTCGTACCAACAACCTCCACCTGCTCAACCGGCTCTTCTGTGGTGACCTTTTGAATCTCTTTACGGCTCACTTCCTTGCCATTCTTCATGGTAACCTCAAACGTCACTTTGCGCTTACCATTCTTGCCAGCGGTTTCTAGCTTTTTGTAGCTCGGGTCTTTATCGGCATCCTTGACCTGGCGGGTTTTAAAGGGGATATCTTGGTCTTCGGTGATAGTCTGGACACCATTACGCCACACTTCTATTGTCATACCCGGGGTCAGCGCTGCAGTGCGCTCAACCGAAAGCGTATCGCTTGGCGTTAGGTTCACCTGCTTTATGCGCAGTAGCTCATCCACCGTGTTCACACGGGTATAGACCGTTGTGCGCTGGCCATACAGCACCAGTGTAACGGGCTTTGCGCGTGTAATCGATAGTACAAGCCCAGCGCCATCCCCAGCTACATCGGTGGACTGGCGTAAAGTAGCGCTATCCTCGGGGCGGAGCGCGACCCCAGCATGGCGAGCAATATCACGCGGAGCCGAACGCGATGATAAAATCCACTCCCGGCGGCCGTTATCTTCGAGCAGGACTGGGCGGGCACGATAAATATTGACGGTAAAATCGGTTGTATCAAACGCGGTATCCGCCTGTGGTTCGGTGGTGTCACCTGTATAAAGCTGAATATTAGCCTGCTTGAGGGCGGCTCGAACCGTATGGGCACGCGTCACTACCACCTGGCGGCGGCCATTATCGTAAATCGTTACTAAGCGTTGGCCAGGGCGTAGCTGATTGCGGGTAGATTGGCTCTGTGCCTGTGCTACCATATTTGCGCCAATAATACCAGTCACCGCAACGGCCGCAAGTATCAGTACAAACTGGAGTGGCCGCGCTGCAAGCAATGAACCAAAACGTCGTTTATGTGTCAGTTGTCTCATCATGATTCTACTAATCTACTTGCTAGTATAGCATACTCGCGCCAAAAGCAATACGCCCCGCCGGCATTATTCGCCTTCCAGCTCGCGCATCTGCACCGCAATCAAGCAGACGTCAATCATTTGGCTGCGATGAGCTGGCAATTCGGATGGCTTAAACCAGCCGGCTTCCATAATCTCGTACCGGTTACATGCCAGCTTGGGTGGCTGGTCCGGACTGCTGGCAATAAAAATTGGCGCTGGGTATGGCTGGTGCGGCACAGATCCTGGCGGCAGCGTTGTCATGTGTACCAGGCGATCAGGTGCAATGTGCACACCAACCTCTTCTTCGAGCTCGCGGGCGGCAGCCTGCGCAGCTGGCTCACCCCAGCGGGCTCCGCCACCAGGCAAGCTCCATTTTTGGTTACCAATGGCATTACGCACCAGCAGGATCCTCCCCTGCGCAACCAAAAGCACTCGCGGGCGCGCCAGACCTGTTAGGCGTGCAACCAGCCATAAACTTGCGTGCGCAACGGGGTGAAGCCACCGCATCAGCATATAGTAGTAACGCATTTAGCTAAGCCTCTCGAGCCGGGCATACTCGTAATTAAGCTTTTTACGCTGGCCGCTATCGAACTCAACTACCACCGCAAGACCATCGATTTCTTCAACCGTGCCGGGGCCAAATACCGCTGATCGCACCCGCTGGCCAATTGCAATATCCGGCTCGTCGCATACGTCGCTATAGTCAGACTCGAACAGAGCGTGCGGTTCGCTCGGTGTATCATCCGTTAGCTCAGCATCACGTAAAAAGCGCGATGGCTGGTTGTAGCTACGCTGGTTAAATTGGTAGCGCATAGCAGCGTGGCTCAGGTAGAGCTCCTGGCGGGCACGTGTCATACCTACGTAGCAAAGACGGCGCTCTTCCTCAAGCTCGGCTGGGTCAGCATCCAGCGTGCGGGCGTGCGGGAAAACACCCTCTTCCATGCCAGCCATAAATACCACCGGGAACTCAAGCCCCTTAGCTGCATGCAGCGTCATGAGTGTAACGGAACCCTGCTGGCTGGCTGTATCGCTGCTTGACATGAGCGCGACCTCTTCTAGGTAGGTCTCAAGATCAGCATAAGCGCGGGCTTCTTCTATCAGGGTGGCGATATTCTCGAGCTTATCCTCGGCCTGCGCAGTACCATCCGATATAAATGTGCGGTAGCCGGTCACATCCACCACGTAACTAATTAGCTCGCTAGGGGCAGTACCCTCGCTAATTTTAACTTGCACCAGCCGGAGCGTATCACCAAGTGCCTGCAAGGCATTACGTGCCCGCGCTGCAAGCGTTGGTGCTTCATGTGCCCGCGTCAAGCTCTCTATAATATCCATCGTCGTGCTCCCCTGCCACTGCATAAACTTAGCTAAGCTTGTGGCGCCAATACCCCGGGTTGGCACATTAGCAATCCGCATAAAGCTGGCTGTATCACGTGGCTGGTAGCAGAGCCGCACGTAGGCCATAACGTCTTTGATAACCGCGCGGTCGAAAAAGCGCATACCACCCACAACCTGTAGTGGAATAAAGCGCTGGTTGAGGGCCCGCTCAATAGCATAACTCTGGGCATTCGTACGGTAGAGCACCGCAAAATCACTATAGCTACGCTGCGCACTGCGAACGCTACTGGCAATCCGCTCGGCAATGAAAGCGGCCTCATCGGTTTCATCCCGCGCTGCATACACACTGACCGGTAGGCCATCACCCGCTTCTGTCCACAGAGTTTTGCTCGTGCGCTCTTTATTTTTGGTAATGACACTCTGGGCCGCTGCAAGAATCGCGCCGGTATTGCGGTAATTTTGCTCAAGCTTAACCACAACTGCACCAGGGTAATCCTGCTCAAAGCGGAGGATATTTTTAAAATCAGCCCCACGCCAACTGTAAATACTCTGCCAGTCATCGCCCACAACGCAGATATTCTTCTGCTCCCCTACCAGCAAACTAACGATTTCATACTGGGCGGCATTAGTGTCTTGATATTCGTCAATCAAAATATACTGAAACTGCGCTTGCCACTTGCGGCGGACGCTTGGCTGCGTGCGTAAAAGCTGCACTGTTTGCAGCAATAAATCATCAAAATCAAGCGCCCCAGCCTGCTGTTTTAACTGCTCATAGGTCTGGTAAATCTGCCCAACTGCCTGCTGGTATGGGTACTGGGCACTCGCAATCACCGCCGCTGGGTCATTCAGCTTATTCTTTTCGGCCGAGATAATCCCGCTGGCTGCGGCTGGCTTAATCTGCTTATCGGTAATATTGCACTGCTTCATTGCCCGTTTAATAAGGCTACGGCGGTCATCCTCATCGTAGATAATAAAATTCTTTGGTACGCCAATCGCCTGGCCATCTATGCGGAGCAGTCGCACACAAATACTATGGAATGTACCCATCCATGGCATAAAATCCCGCGCATTCGGATCTTCGCCCAGTAGCACTGCTAGGCGCTGGCGCATTTCGCGCGCGGCTTTATTGGTAAATGTCACCGCCAAAATGTGCGACGGCCAAGTGGATGTCGTATGAATAATATGGGCAATCCGGTGGGTAAGCGTCTTGGTTTTACCACTGCCCGCGCCAGCCAAAATCAGTAGTGGCCCATCAAGCGTCACCACTGCTCGCTGCTGCTCTGGATTTAGCCCAGCTAGTACATCGTTCATCGCTACTTATTGTACCACGCCTACCGAGTACTAAAACGCCATAATGCCCGCATACCACAGAATAAAGCAAATGCTCCCGAGCATAATCAAAAGCAGCCCGGCAGTCACCCATGCCCAGGGGTCGCGGCGCTTTTTGTGCGGTGTATCACCAAGCGGCGTGTGGTAGCGCTGGGTATCGTAGATGTCCGACACGGCATGGCCATCAGCCTCTGGCGCAACTGACTCCTGGTATTGCTGGTCGATCGCTTGCGGCCCCTCCTGGAAAACAGCCGAACGGCGCTGCTCCAGAGCGGCCCGCTCATCATCGGTCAAGCCGTAGTAGTGCTGCTCGCTATGCGTCGCAACCCCTGTTTCCTCGGCAGGCTCAATTGGGTTGACCTGCGCAAACATATCATCTGGCTCATGGCTACCACTTGCCTGGTCATCATACTCATCCGCCGCTGTGCTGTACGGCTCGTGGTTATCCGGCTCATCAGTCTGTGGCGCTGGTGTAGCATGGTACGAGTTGACGATATTATCATAGGCGGCATCATCATCCACTGCGGTATAGGTGTGGTTGGTGTAATCATTCGTGGTACCCGCCAGCTCATCGTCGGTTGCATGATGCACAAAGCTGGTATCACCCTCGGTAGAAGCAAACAGGTCGCCATGTTCTGGCCGGTGTGTAGCCTGCACAACTGCCGTCTCGATCTCGGCCATAACATGGTCATCAGCTGCTGCCGGTGCCGGTGATTCAAGCGATGGTGGCATCGGTGGTGTGGGGACAATCTCTGCTGGCACAGCACGGCGGCGCCTGGCTTGAGCTCGCGCCGATGGCCCAAGCGTTTTTGCCGGGGTGGGTGCAGCTTGCACCATATCCATAAACCGGCCCCCACTGCGCTGGCGACGCACTGCTTGTGTGGCCACAGGCATGCTACTAGCCTGGACTGCGCTACTGGCAGTATTCGCTGCTGCTGCAACCGTCGCTACGCTAGCAGTACCCGCCGCGACGATACTCACACGCTTACGGGCACGCTTAGCGGGCGGCGCTGCCTTTGTGGCCGCTGCTGGTGTGACGGGCACTGCATGCGCCTTAGAGGTAACGGCAATAGACGTAGCCTGCGCCTTGCTGGCCGGCTTGCTTGGCGGCGTAGTCGGCTCTGGTGCTTTGGTAGCTGGTAGGGTTGTCACCGCAATGGCCGTTGGCGACGACGTCGCCGGCTGCGGTGTGGCAGTAGGCTGTGATACTGGCTCGGCTGATGCCTCAGCGGTGCGAATTGTTAGCTTGCCGTGTGGCGCGAGTGTATCGTAGTTACCAAACACACTGCTCACAGCCGGAGTTGGGGTGGGCGTTGGGGTCTGGGTCGGCGCCGGAGTAACAGGCTTTGGTACTGGGGTTTGCTGGGATTTCTGAGCAACCGCAGGAGTTGGCGTCGGCTGCGGGGCTGGGGTTGGTGGTGTCGTTGGTTGTGGTGTTGGGGTTGGGGCGGGGGTCACCAGTACTGTCAGCGACGTTGCCGGCACAGCCGTTGCAGCGGTGGCATCAGCCGGTAGTTCTGGTGATTGCGGTGGCATTGGTGATTCTAATTTAATAACTTTATGCACAGGCAAAACACGCTTTGACTCTACCCCACCCTGGCGGCGCGTGCTCGTGAGCTGGTGCTGCAAACCACCACCAGTACGTGTATGGATTTCTGGGGTCGGGACAGGAGGTGGCGTGGGTGTTGGGGCGGGCGTAACAACTGCGACACTAGCCGGAGCAGCAAGCGGCCCCGAGGTTTTTGCTGGCGCAGCTGGTGATGCTGCTTGCGCCTGGCTCGCAGGTACTGCTGGCGTGGGTGTAGTTACTGGGGTTTGGCTCGGCTGCGGCGTAGGGCGTGAACGCGGCGCAGCTGTCACAACTGGCGCCCAGGTTGGTAGCGGAGCTGGTGTAACAGGTGGCCAAATGGCTGGGGTTTGGCGAGGTACCTCCGGCTTTTTTGCAGCAGGTGGTGGCGTTGTAACCACCACAGCAGGAGTCGGGCTCGGCGCTGGTGTCACCGGAGCCACGGTGGCTACAGGGGGCTGTGTTGGGGCAGGTGTTGTGACCACTGGTGGCTTGGTAGGAGCCTGAGTCGGCGCAGGAGTTGGCGTCGGCTGCGGAGTTGGGGTTGGTGGTGTCGTTGGTTGAGGTGTCGGGGTTGGGGTGGGGGTTGCTGGGGCATCACTAATAAAGGGGTTATCTTCTACCGATGCTGGCGTTGCCGCATCGCCGGCCATCATCCCCTGGACTGCTCTATCTAGTTCGTCAAAATCAATATCCTGCATGCCACCCTTTCATTACGACTGCCTGAGCTTTATAGCTTTTGTTATAATTTCGGTAAAATCGCTCAGCTGCACACTTGCCCCACCAATCAGCAAACCATCGACACCTGGGGTTGCCATGTACGCCTCGCATGTACGAGCCGTGACGCTACCACCATAGAGCACTATATGCTCAGCTGCGGTCGACTGGCCGTAGCGGGTACTCAGCCACCGGCGTATAGCCCCAACTCGCTCAGCAACCACATGGGTTGCAGCCGGCTTGCCAGTACCAATAGCCCATACTGGCTCGTAGGCTAGTATCACTCGGTCAGCACTCCCCTGTGGTACGCGTGCAAACGCTGCCGCCACCTGCGCGCTAAGTACTGCGCTCACTTGGGCCTGATTACACTGGTCAGCAGTTTCACCGACACACACAATTGGCGTTATCTGGTGGTGTAGTGCTGCAGCCACTTTACGGGCAACGTCGTCGTCCGTCTCGTGAAAAAGCTGGCGCCGTTCCGAATGACCCACAAGCGCATACTCAACCAAACCGCTTAGTTGCCGGGCAGATACTTCGCCGGTGTAGGCTCCAGACTCAGCCCAGTGCAGATTCTGGGCAGCGAACTGCACGCCACGGCCGCCAAAGTGTGAGTGTAACGATTGTACCATTACTGTTGTTGGTGCTACAACCACAGATAGCTCGCGCTGGGTCTGCATAAATTGGCATAGCCCCAGCATATACTGGTTGGCAGCCTGCATCGTTAGGTTCATCTTCCAATTACCAACGATGTATTTTTTACGTAAACTCATGCGAATTGCTTATGATTATCTGCCCTTAGTGTACCTTATTTAGGTAAATCTCGCAACAGCTCTACACCTGGCAGTGGCTTGCCAGCGATAAAATCTAAACTCGCGCCACCACCGGTTGATACATGGGTAAAGCTGGCCCCGTCATGCCCATCCCACTTCAGGACAAAGTCTGCCGTATCACCGCCACCCACCACGGTAACGGCAGATGTATTCTGCGCCATCGCCAGTGCAATCCGGGCTGAGCCATGCGCAAAAGGCGTTTCCGTCGCATAGCCCACCGTGCCGTTCCATATGATTGTGCCGGCTCCTGCCAAGTAGGCAGCATAGTGCTGCAGCGTTGTGTCGCCAATATCAAGCGCCATATCATCCGGGCCAATCTGCTGGACCGGCACCGAGCGGCGCTGGCTACGGCGCGAATGCCCAACTGCCATATCAACCGGCAATACCAAAAAGGAGTCCACATAATCACGCCCAACCCGCCGGGCTGCAGCCGTGTAAATACGGCGAATAATTGCCTCTTGGCCCGGCTCAACATCACTCTTACCCATAGCAACACCACGAAACGCCAGGAAGGTACTGGCAATAACGCCACCAAGCAAAATACGGTCAGCCCGCTCAACTAGCTGCTCAATAACCGCGATTTTATCACTCACCTTTGCGCCACCCAGCACAGCATACAGCGGCCGCTTTGGGCGCGCCAGGGCCTGAGTTAGTGCGGTAATCTCGCGCTCAACCAGCAAGCCAGCCACAGCCGGCAACACCCGCGTAATGGCGCTGGTGGAGGCATGCGCACGGTGCACCACACCAAAACCATCCTGCACAAAGTAGTCCGCCTGGCTAGCGTAGGCTAAATGGCGAGCAAACAGCACGTCGTCCTGCTCCTCCTGTGGGTAAAAGCGCAGGTTTTCCAGTAGCAAGACGTCACCAGGCACCATGCGGCTAACGGCCCGCTGCACGGGCTCGCCGATACAATCATTCACAAATTGTACCGGCGCATGGAGCAGCTGGCTCAGTCGGCTAGCCACCGGCCGCAAGCTCAGTGCTGGTACAGGCCTGCCCTGCGGGCGCCCCAGGTGGCTGATGATAATAATCTTGCACCCCTGGGAACGCAGATATCGCAGTGTCGGCAAGCTAGCCCGCACACGGAGGTCATCATGAATCGTCCCATCCTCAGCAAGTGGTACATTGTAATCTGCCCGCAGCAGTATGGTTTTGTGTGCCACATTTGTTTGCTTGATTGTTTGCTTGTAAAACGTCATGATTCCCACCCCTTTTTGATCGTTTGATTACTCTATTGTACGTAGGCGTACGGTATCAGTACCACCGGTCACACCTGGCTGCCGGCCGCTCACAATCACAATATTAAGCGGCTCGCTGCCCTTGCCAAAGAAATCGTCTGCCTTGAGCTCCTTTGCCAGACGCAGGCCAGCTCGCTCACCATCTGGGCGAATAAAGCTCTTGGTCGCGTAGCTGAGCGCCAGCTGCTGAGCTGTGCGCTTTTCGCTTGTGACGCTAACAATTGGCAGGTTTGGCCGAAAAGCGCCGATTGACTCTGCGGTTGCGCCTGACTTTGTCTCGGCGACGATTGCATCCGCCCCAAACTGCTCAGCAACCTGCACGGCTGCACCAGCAATCACATTGCGGCGCGAAATCGTGCTCGCAAGCACGCTATCTACCGGCAATACTTCACTGTTGTTTTGGGCATATAGAATCGTGCGCTTCATATAGGCTACTGCCTCAACCGGGTAGCGGCCATTGGCTGTTTCATCGCTCAGCATTACTGTATCGACACCCAAGATAACGGCAGTTGCGACGTCGCTTACCTCAGCACGGGTTGGCTCTGGGTTATCGACCATACTGGCCATCATTTGGGTCGCCACAATGCATAGGCGGCCATACTTACGGCACATTTCAATCACGCGGCGCTGTACGATTGGCACCACTTCGGCACCAGCCTCCACCGCTAGGTCACCACGGGCTACCATGACACCATCACTTGCGCGCACAATTTTTTCAAGCGTCGTTGGCTCAATTGCCGCCTTGGTTTCAATCTTAGCAATAATATGCGCGGTTGAGCCTAGGTCTACCAAACGCTGGCGCAAACCTTCAATATCGTCTGCACTCTGCACAAAGCTCAGCGCAACGTAATCAAAATCCTGCCCAGCACCAAACTCAATATCAGCAAGGTCCTTCTCGGTCAGAATATCGCCGCCAAAGTCAGTATCAGGCAAGTTAAGGCCTTTTTTACTCATCAGCACACCATCGTTTTCAACCCGCAAGGTAATGGCGCTACTGCTTGGAATATCCACCACCGTTGTGCGGATTTTACCATCAAATATGTAGACTGGCTCGCCTACTTTTACCTTGCTCGCGAGGTTATACTGCACTGGCAGTGTGTAGCCACCGTCGTGTTCGCACTCGCTATCGAGCACCAGCTCATCACCCTGCTTAACTGGTAGTTTCATGTCGTCCTTCAGCATACCAAGGCGAATTTTTGGCCCCTGAATATCCTGCAGTGCTGCTACGGGGCGGCCTAGTTGTGCACTCGCCTTACGCAGCCATGCCAGCTGTTCCAGCCGCTCTTCGTAGCTCCCGTGGCTAAAATTAAATCGGAACCCATTTGCGCCCGCTTTCATCAACGCCTCAAGCGATTCGTATGAATTAACTGCCGGGCCGACAGTTGCTAAAATTTTCGTTCGTTTGAATATCATTACCCTAGTGTACCACCTTTTATACACCGGTGGCAAAACTTTTATGGTATAATGGCGCACCGTTATGTTGTATACAGCACAGCGCATTGATATATAGTAATGATTATGGCATAATACCCTGCTCTACCAGCCAACGGTAGTTCCAGCCATCGTTTGATTCGGTTTTATAACTCCAGAAAAAGTGAGCGTCGGCGCTGGCAAAGGCCGTTTGCTGCGCCAGTATATAGGCGGTGATGGTCGGTGGAGTCATGGCAATAGCAGGCGGCAAAATCGCGCTCCACTCACCAATGATGGTTGGGCGCTGCAACGACTGGTGCGTCTGGGTAAACTCATCCACAATACTCGCGTGCTGATCATAATCCACCAGCGCCAAGTTGGCCGCCCCAAAGCACTGGTAGTGGTGGATATCCAGCCAATCACGGGGCTGCGCCCGGCGCCACCGCGGCAGCTGGTAGGCATCGCTAATAATAATGCGCGTTGTGGCCGGTACAATGCGGCGCAACCGGCGGGTTGTGCGGCGCGACCACAGCCGCAGCAGCCAGTGCTGCAGCCAGTTTTTGGTAAAGGGTTCGTTCAGCAGCTCAATCCCCCAGAGCTGCGGGCTTGCACTATAACGCTCGGCGAGCTGTATGAGGATACGGCGGGTTGCCCGGCGGTTTTTGGCCTGGTACCAGCCTGTTTGCGGCAGGCGGTTGCCACTCCCACTGTGGTCGCCCAAGTTCTGCGCACCCGGCGCTGCGTGTAAATCAAGCAAGACACGCATATGGTATTTTTGAGCCATTGCAAAGCACCAGTCCAGCTGCTTGGTAGCCTCGAGGTAGCCGTCCTGGCTTTCCAGCACCCAGTAGCCGACGGGTACACGCAGTGCCTCGATACCGTGCGTATGCAGCCAGGCAAAGTCCGCTTCGGTCATAAATTCCTGCCGGTGCTTGGCAATGCGCTCCGGGCCGTCTGGTTGCATCATCAGCTGATGCTCGTTGCTCGCGTCTGTGCCCGCAAAGACCGATGGCGTCATCCAGCGCTCAAGCACCAGCCACCCACCCAAGTTAACACCGCGTAATGGTTTATGCATATGCTTTATTATAGCAAA
>ERZ772962.127-NODE-127-length-41801-cov-5.821995_pt1 | contig 41801 bp, 30 predicted proteins | sample MGYA00580676_ERZ772962 | MGnify/ENA primary metagenome ERZ772962 (study PRJEB29015, sample SAMEA2738049) | human oral metagenome | biome: human oral; feature: human-associated habitat; material: saliva | place: China | collected 2230 ...
TCGTATTATTGTCCACCTGCGTTTTCACTTCGTGCAACTGACTACCGTTGATAGCATCAGTAGACGTCTTGGAAACCTCGCCCTTGGACACATTCACGATTTTATTATTCCCATTATCTAGGCCTTTGTTAGTGAGAGACACCGTTTTCTCATTATCATGGTCCCCATCAGTAGTCGTGATGGTCACCCCTTTATAACCATAATTCGTGTTGTATTCAATGCTCTCGTCATTATCAAAGTGCACAATCTTCGTGCCATCTGTACTGAGCTCAGACTTATCACCACTTTGTACATTACTCATGGTGAAAGTTTTAGGCTCCATCTGAGCCATGTATTTATTTTCTTTTCGGTCGAGGATGGCCAAGCCATAATCCTCTAACCAAACGAGCTCATGAGTGCCATTATACATATCAAAGTGACCAGCTCCAATATGAGCATGACGATCATCAGGATGGCCAGCATTCTCTTCTACCGTATCACTAATAGATATACCATCAGATTCGATGCGAATACCATGGTTAATATCACCACCAGAACCTATAAACGTCCCTTGGTATGTAGGATAATTCGTCATAGAAATCTCATAATTCGTAGAACCATCCGCATTCGTACTCCTATTAACTAACAAATTCTCACTATTCGTGGAAACAGTAGAATCTGCATAAACAGTTAAACCATTTACACACAATACAGACAAAATACCTGCTAACACTAAACGCTTCTTATTCATTATAACTCCCCAATAACCCCTATAAATTAGCAATATAGAAAATTTATTAATACCTTTTAATTATAAGACGGACTTATTGTTATTTCAATGACTTATTCATCATTAATTCATTTTACAACTGAATCAATATGTTTATTCCAATTATGTTTATATTAGATAGACGATTAAAACAAAGTAAAAGAAAAGACTCTACCACATCAAAGGTAGAGTCTTTTGTTATCTACATATTAAGAGATTAATTTCCTAATTTTAAATTAGTGAATAATCCAGATAGCAATTGTACTTGTAATGAAAGTAACAATTACAGGTACGCTTGTACGTTTTACAAGATCAAAGCTGGAGATGTTTGCGATACCAGCTACGGCGATCATAACAGCACTGATTGGGCTAAGTAGACGGCCTACGCTAGCTGCATTTTGCATACCAAGAAGGATTGTTGTAGCATTGCCACCTAAATCAGCTGCAAAGTTAGGAACGAGTGGAGCGAATGCGAACATAGAGGCAACGCCAGAGCCCATTACGATACTTAAGCCTGTAATAATTGTAGATACGATAACACCTACTACGTCAGCGGAGATGGCAAGGCTTTGAATAGCGGCAACGAATTCTTTTACGATGCCTAGGGAAGTCAAACCGAAGGCGAATGTTTCACCAGCAACGATCAATGTTACAGTGTTTGCAAATTGATCGCCCATGCCTTTGAAGAAGGTTTGGATGCTAGCCGCCATTTTACGGAAGTCACGATGACGAATGAGTTCACAGCCCATAGCGATAAATAAGCTAAGGAACATTGCAAGGTTTACATTCATCTTAACGCCTTGAATAGCATAGTCACTGAAGCCAAGAATAAAGATTAATGGTAACAATGGTAAGAAAATATAGGGTAATGGACCGACTTCAAGATCATCCGTTTTATGCTCTTCTACATATTCTGCAGGGATATGACCAGATTTTTTATCCATATATTTTTGCCAGATAAAGTGAGCAATAGCCGCCATCAAACCGCAGATAATATAGACTTTTAACTGATACCCTACAAAGTATTCATGAACTGGCATGTTTACTGTTTTAGATACGAGTAATGTAGTAGCAGATGCAGGACCGATATCGAGCAAATGGCCTGTAGCAACAGCTGCAGCCGCACCTACAGGGCTAACACCTAAGCGCACAAGAATTGGGAAAATTGTCACCATCATGAGCATCGCAAGGCCAGACGCACTTGGAATAACTAGGGACATGAACATATTTAGAATAAATGTAAGCGCCATTACTAGGTACGCAGATTTCATTTTACCAAGCGGTTTAATAGCTGTTACAACGAGGCGAGAACTGGCACCAATGTGATCCATGTACTTCGCAAAACCTGTACAAGTCATGATCATGAGACCAAGGTTTGCTGCATCTTTAGCAGTCGTAATGTTAATGAACTCAAAAGCATCAAAGAAAAGAACCCCTGTGGACTTCTTCGCTTCTACGAAAGATGTTGTGTAGCCTAACAAGTACGCTGCGAACATCATAATAAGACCGCCTAACAATAATACGGTTTGCGCTTTAAATTTCTTAATAACCAGAGTTCCTGTTATGGCAATAACTAATAAACAAACTAACAAATTCATACATGTTCCCTCCATTTACAACACAATACCTAGAAGTTTTCTTTTGCGTGTTTGAAATCTTCTTTGATTTTCTCTAACAAGCCTGGTGTTTCAAGGATTTCTTCAACAGATAAAGCAATGCCTTTCGCGCCATACACGATAGCGTCCTCAGCGAGCTGGCTTTTACCATTATCTAACCATTCCTGAGAATGACTAGTTACGCCCTTACCTACAAATTTCACGCGCAAGCACGCACCTGGCACGCGGAACGTAACGCTAGAGAAATCAGTGGATCCCGTCACCTTACGAGGCTCAGAAATCTCTGGGGCCCCTACTTTTTCTGCATTTTTTAAAAGTATATCGTTCAAGGTTTGTACATTGACTTTGTTGTCGTACGCCTTAACCTCTTCCCATTCCATGGTAGCGCCCACCTGTAACGCCGCCCCTTGAGCCACGTCTTTCACACGAGCCACAACCTCGTCGAGACGAATGCGACTGGAAGAACGAATATACCATTGGGTGCACGCGTAATCTGGAACGATATTCGCCGCCTTGCCGCCATCAGTGATGATACCATGCATGCGAACCTCAGTCGGCACGTGCTCGCGCAAGTACTCCATGCCGTTAAAGAACAATAACACCGCATCTAGCGCACTAATACCCTTCTCTGGAGCAATCGCCGCGTGAGCAGACTTACCGTGGAACTTGATATTCACGAGATTCAATGCCAAAGACTTGCCGTCTACCGTCGTCGTATCGCTGCCGTGCATCATGAAAGCAAGGTCTAAATCGTCAAACACGCCTTCGCGAGCCATAACGAGCTTGCCGCTAGCCGTTTCCTCTGCAGGTGTGCCGTACACAACTAGCGTGCAAGGTGTTTGCAACGTACGTTTCAAAGCAATCGCCGCCGTACAGATGGATGGACCTTGTAGATTATGACCACAGGCATGGCCCAAGCCTTCAAGAGCATCGTACTCACAAAGTAGTCCAATCTTAGGACCGCCACCGTTTACGTGGTACACCGCTCTAAAGGCAGTCTTAAGACCACTCACCTCGCGGTCTACGGTGAACCCTTCCTGCTCCAACAAATTCGTCAACAACTCATGGGCTCGGAACTCTTCGTTCCCGAGCTCAGGATGATCGAAAATGAAATCGTTCAACTCCTTCATGGGCTGTCTCAATGATTCGATTTCTTGTAAAAGCTGACTCATTTCTACCTCCAACATACACGCTATAAAACCTGAAATTATATATTTGTTCCGTATAACGGAACACCATTCCATATAATGGGTAAAAAATAAATTTATAAGGTCGCTCCCATTTGTTTGGAAATGATTTTACCTAATGCCATCATGACTGATAGATACTCTTTGACGCGTTCTTCCGTGTAGTCTCCTATCGGTCCAGAGATGGTCATCACCGCCTCTAACTTATTGCCAAAGGAGAAGATAGGCACTGCTATCGATGCCGCATCAGGCACGCGATTGCCTCGTGTTACTACATACCCATCATGACGAATTTGGGCGCTTTCACTAGCACTCATATCAGTATCCTTGAAGCCCCCTAGATAGGCCCCAAAAATCTTGCCCGCCGCCCCTTTAAAGATAGGGTACACCGTGCCGATCTTGATGTCGTTACGCAAGGGCTTGTCCGCCGCAACGCGCTCAATACAGATGCGATAATCGCCCTGCGCCAAGAACAAATTCACGGACTGCTGCAACTGATCGCGGATAGCCACCATGTATGGCTGCGCAATGGCACGCACATCCAAAGACGTAAGAAAGGACTTTGCCATGGGCAAAACGCCCCAAGACAACTGATACTTCTTAGCCCCATTGAACTCCACCCAATAGTGGGCCTCAAAGGTCTTGAGCAACCGATGGACCGTCGTCTTCGGCAACGCCGTCGCATTCGCCAACTCAGTCACACCAAGCGGGCCCGCCTCTAACAACCTGAGTATCTCAATACCACGCTCTATTGATTGAACCATATTCACATCCAAAGAAATACACTAGCACCACTGTGGGCTAATACATTTCACCATTCTATTAACACTAATAACAATATACGTAATGTATTTGATTGCACCCTATACCTCTCAGCGACATAAAGTGTATTTAACTCATTATAAATATAACAATAACACATTCATGAAGAATTTAAAAATAACTATGATGCATAGGTACGGAGATAAGAAATAAAACTCATTAAAAAGAAAAAAGCACTACCTATAAAAATAAGATAGTGCATATCTGGTCCCAATGGGGGATATTTAATTTAACATAAAAAAGTAAGAGAAATGATTGAATCAGTTTTTAATCGTGAGTTTCCGTCCCCATCTAGGGATTGTTCAATTTAACCCTGTCACTAAAACAGCAGATATTTACTGATTCTAAAATGTAAAAAACGGCAGAAATTGTAAACGGTAAGGGCTATTACAACACATAAATATACCAATGAACAGTACATTGACTCCAGATGAGTTTCAATACCGTGAGCGGTAAACACTGTTACGACACAAATAAACCACAACTATTAAATTATCGTCTAAAGTTTCAATACCGTAAACGATAGGTACTATTGCAACTTAGTATTTTATCTGTGAACCCAGCATATATTGCAACGTTTCAATACCGTAAACAGTAAGCACTGTTGCAACGATATTAACTGTGTAATGGTTACGGGGTCAGAGTACTTGTTTCAATACCGTAAACGGTAAGTACTGTTGCAACGATTTGATGATAAAGAAAGGTGGTATTTTCAATGCCTAATAAAGTTTCAATACCGTAAACGGTAAGTACTGTTGCAACTAATAGTGAAAAGGATATTTCATATTGTATTATTATTAGTTTCAATACCGTAAACGATAAATGCTATTGCACCACAAGAAAGCTGGTGTACAACTTCGCATTACCCGACAATCGTTTCAATACCGTACTCGGTAAGCTCTGTTACTTAATTACCTTCGTTTTACCTTCACTTCGTTCAGGTACTTGAGATGTGCGGACCTCATCGTCGCTTTGCTCCTCTGCTGCCTCGCACCCTTCGGCGCATACCGTAAACGGTAAGCACTGTTGCAACTAGGATTAGAATATGAGGTCGAAGGTGGTGGTTATAGTGAGTTTCAATACCGCAAACGGTAAGCGCTATTACAACGTGATGGTCAATTCGTACCTGTTGCTGTATTACAGTTTCAATACCGTGAACGGTAAGTACTGTTGCAACAAACTACAATACGATCCAGATAGATATGAATTTGTAGTGTTTCAATACCGTAAATGGTAAGTACTGTTGCAACGAAACTGCATCTAGCAAAGCAGTGAACGCATTGGCCACGTTTCAATACCGTAAACGGTAGGTGCTGTTGCAACTTTTAAAAAGATGATTCCATTCATGATTATATTATTCGTTTCAATACCGTAAACGGTAGGTGCTGTTGCAACCCATTGTATCTTCAAGCTAGAATTTCAGGTTGTACAAAGTTTCAATACCGTAAACGGTAAGGGCTGTTGCAACACTACAAAATGGTAACTCTAACCATACCCAATAGGTAGGAGGTTTCAATACCGTAAACGGTAAGGGCTGTTGCAACCTTGGTATGGTATTAGTAATCGCTATTGGTGTGTTTCAATACCGTAAACGGTAAGGGCTGTTGCAACGCAGAAGCATTACAAGCCAGCAAAGAAGCCAGCATCCAAGTTTCAATACCGTAAACGGTAAGGGCTGTTGCAACTATACTAAACCCCTATTAATATATCACCACTCCACGTTTCAATACCGTAAACGGTAAGGGCTGTTGCAACTAAGAAATTAGAAGCCACAAAAGGTTCTTTATTTGAGTTTCAATACCGTAAACGGTAAGGGCTATTGCAACGTGGTAACTTATGGTGAAACAATGGAGTCAATCGTAAAAGAGTTTCAATACCGTAAACGGTAAGGGCTGTTGCAACCCGGTAGTATTTGTTCTGTTGATGGCACTAAAATTGTAGTTTCAATACCGTAAACGGTAAGGGATGTTGCAACTACAGTCTTTAGTTAGATCAATTTTTATTGTTTGCGCTGGGTTTCAATACCGTAAACGGTAAGGGCTGTTGCAACTTAAAGTAGATGACGTGCTCTTTAACGTAATCAAAAAAGGTTTCAATACCGTAAACGGTAAGGGCTGTTGCAACGTATAGAATAGCCGATATATAGAAGCTGATGTGGACGTTTCAATACCGTAAACGGTAAGGGCTGTTGCAACTTAAATGTTCTGATGAAGCAGTCGATGAAATCATCGTTTCAATACCGTAAACGGTAAGGGCTGTTGCAACGAGGTATCATCATGTTACAACGTCAATTTATTTCTTGGTGTTTCAATACCGTAAACGGTAAGGGCTGTTGCAACGAAGATATTAAATCTGCTACGCTATTGCTTCGTAAGTTTCAATACCGTAAACGGTAAGGGCTGTTGCAACAATTCAAACAATTAGCAATTCTCGTTATATTTTCGGTGTTTCAATACCGTAAACGGTAAGGGCTGTTGCAACTGCGGATGCTTTGGCACGTAAAAATGGTGAAGAAGTTAGTTTCAATACCGTAAACGGTAAGGGCTGTTGCAACTTATTAAATCCTTGAAAATGTCTGGCGATAGCGATTCGTTTCAATACCGTAAACGGTAAGGGCTGTTGCAACATGATGCCATATTGTCATGGCAGAATCACGACTAGGTTTCAATACCGTAAACGGTAAGGGCTGTTGCAACAGCATGCCTTAGAAGGCCAGTATTTATGGGGCCTAAAATTAGGTTTTGGAAAACCTCACACCGTAAACGGTCAGTTTGGGCTCCCATTAAATCAGAAATGCCGTTGAGCATAGGTAAATACTGGTGGTAAATGATTTTTCTAAGGTTACAGTAATTATAAGGTTTTTCAGATTTTGCGTCAATATTTAATTCATTTTTCTTTCATTAAATACCAATGAGATACATTATATTAATATTCTAATATTTTTTCTGTTCTTGTTATGCTGCAAAGAGAAAAAGCCACCTAACAAAGTGCTAGGTGGCTTTTACATAGACTAGTAAACTAATAGACTAATAGATTACTAATCAAATATATAGGTCATATATTTACTCAAGTTTTGTTTGTATTCTTCTATGGTGTCATATGTTACGGTATTTTCTTTGATCCAATCTTTAAGTTTCAGTTCTGGAACTCCAAAGTTAGAGTCTTCTTCGGATTTCCAAATTCCACCGTTATCTTCTTCGTAATGTTGCCAGCATGCTTTAGAGAACATAGCCAGATTGTATGCTTTATGGTACTCTTCTTTGGCTAAATCTAGATAGCCCAGGGTCTCATTAATTTGAGCCATTATATAGTACTCGAATAAAGACCATTTATAGTCACTAGGGGCATCGTCAATTTCGCTTCCGACTTCAGTAATAGCAGCAGCTATTTCTTGCTTATATCGTTCTGCTCGTCCAGTATCCCCAAAGCGAATAGCGAGCTTAACCATATATTTAGTACATAATGCATAATAGTCTACGCCAAATAAATAGGATATTTTGTCTGGTTTTTCCCATAGGCTAGCCATTTCATTCCAAAGTTCTTTATCAATATGGTCTAAGTGGAACGTACATAATGCTTTCAACCATAAATAAAAATCCTTATTGGAATAGTTGGCATGAACCCCATCTTCGCTAAGGTCTAATAGAGCATGCATTTGTGCGTAATAATCAAAATCTAAATCAAATACAGATGGGTACATCTCTTTAATGTAACGCTCATAGCCGAGTCCATTCTTTGTTTCCACATAATAGTGTAATAATACATACCGCAAACTATCAATACTAAAGGCATGTTCAGGGTTTTCGCCCCCCATAAGAATAGGGTCTAAGTACTGGCTATGTCTAATAGGGTCTTTTTCTTGCATATCCATTAGATCTTTAAATATTGTATCTGCATTTTCATTGCCTGTGAAAGCATATGCTAATGCACGATACCACTGGGATATGCGTGATAATTTAACTACATACTCAACTTGCCATGTATCAGTAGCCGAGATTTGAACCTTAGCTAACTTTTCATCTAATTTATCAACAATAGGTATGATAGCTGCATACATATATTTATTAAGAGCCGTACAACATGCATCAATCATACAGTAAAATGTACAGCATAGGCGTGTGTCTAATGTCAGAACAGTAGCTAAATCCTGGTACTTATAAATATCGCTGCCATCGCCACCTTGTTTACATATACCTTCAACAATTGACTGTATAGAACTGCCATAATCTATTATAAAATCAAGGTATGATTGACGTTGGTCGGGTTTCGGATACAACGGAATATTCAACCGGTCTCTTGTAAGGTCATTCACAAGTCGATCAAGCAAAGGTCCAATATGATAATCTTTCACATACCCTATAACTCCATCATTATAGGATGGCACCTTGTCCTGTAACAGACGTTGTAGCTGTGAATATTGATTTTTCGAGTAGATATCTAACAATTTATCTACCCAAATATTCCACTCATCATAAACAGCTATTTTAGAGCAATCACTAATAAAAATAAAATGCTTATACAAGCTTTCACAAATATCAGAGAAGAACGCATCCTTAGTTAAATTCGCCAACTGATCACTTTCCGTCTCACCGTCCATACCTTGTACCATATAAGCTCCTAATGCATCAGCGATTAATAAGAACTCCGAATTAATCAATGTAGGCTCGTTCATTGTATACGTATTAGGAATAGATGAAACAGACACGGTATCTGGCATGGAGGCATGCTCAACATCCTCTAATATTTGTTGCACAGTTGTAACAGATAAAGGTGTATCAATATGATCCACGCCCGTCATACAGCCGCAAAGCCCATCTGTTGAAAAGAATCTATTTAGAAAATAGCGAAGCATATGGTCATATATATACTGAGCCTCGTCCTTAGGTGATCTATGCTTTTGGAACAGCATCTTACGACCTCTGTAGCTTTTATACATAGGATACACTCTATACGACCCTTTGCGCGATTTAGATAATAATGCTTCACCATCATAGGTGCCATACTTGATAAACTCAGGCAAACAACTAATAACCTCTGTCCGAAGTTCCTTAATAGGTTTTCCAAAATCATTACAAAGTGCTTTTACAAATGCTCGAATACGTTGCCGCTCTAACGCAAGGTCCTCACGAGCTGCCTCTACCTCCTCTGTATCATCCTCTAAAAAAGGAATAATAGGGAAATTGTACTCCAAAGCAAGCAAAAATGTCGTTGTTTCCTTTCCTTCTATAGGTGGAAACAACGATGGTCGAATATCATTAAATATACCTGTGGTACTTAAGGTTAAAAATCTCATAGATCCTCCCTGTCCGTAATACTACATAATAACAAACTCTCTTTATTCAAACGTTTAACATATAACAACTAGTGCTTCGATTATTACAATCAAATCCTATTTCTCTATTTCTTTATTTACTACCACCCTATGCAACTGCTTTCGCTTCAACAGCCATTACGGTCATGCCTAGCTTTCGCAGATGGTTAATAACCTCAGGATTGTCTTCATGAAAGCATAGTTCCTCTGGTTCACAGGCAAAGAGCACACAGAAATCTTGCACCGCATGGGATATATCGTTCTCTGTTTTATTGCTAAAGCGTATCGCTCTATAATCAGTGACCATATGGTGTCTTAGCAACATGCGAATCCGTTCAGGATTGGCCGCGGTCCATAAGGCACATTGCTCACTGCCATATGTACTGAGCACACGGGCTACAGAGTCATTTAACTGAGACATATCCAAGTGACTTTCTACATACGCCTGTTTTAGGGTAGCCATATGAACTAAGTCATACTCTGACAGCTGGGGATACCATTCCTGTACGATTTCACGAGTAATACGTGGCACGACCTTACGAGGTTCTAATGCCATATATGCCATAGCGTGTACATAACCAGCTGTATTTAATTCGTCGGTAAAAACCAATGTATTATCTACATCTACAATGTGAAACATAAGAACCTCCTTTAGTCATCTATATCAAAATAGTTTTTGCTGCGCCTCTAGCGCTGGATTTACGAGGCTTACTAGGTCTTCCACCGTTAACGATGTATACCCTGCACTACCTACTTCACTTGGATTTGTCACCAGTTGTCGCGCTTTTTGTTGTGAAAGCAAGCTACGGTTTAGTTTCATCTCTAATACTTCGCTGTCTGTTGTTTCATCGTACATAGCACAGGCCAGATGTCCGTAAGAATGTGCTTTTCCCATAGCATGACGGGACCCACTATCTCCATCACTGCCTTCATAGCTTGCGATGAGTACTACAGCCTTGGCGAACAATGCTTGCAACCGATCTCGCTCCACATAGCGGTTTATAGCCTCATGTCGACTGCGGGGACCATTGTAATATTCAGAAATAACGAGGCCACCTTCTTCTACAATTCGATGAGCCATCTCTCGATGGGCTGCTGGCGAAATCGCATCTAATGGTGAAGGCAAGATGGCAATCGTTTTTCCACCACAATCCATACAAACCGTATGCCCAATGGCATCACAACCTTTTGCAAGACCGCTCACGATATGTTGACCGCGCTCTACTAATCGGTCAACAATCTTACTTTCACGAGCAATGATGTCCTCATTCGGCGTTGTATAACCAATGACCGCCACATTGCGATTTAAATTGCTCAACAGAGACAAGTCACCCTTGTAAAACAAGAGATAGGGACGATCACCCTTAGGGGCACTTTCATTAATAACAGGAAAATCCGCATCAAAGCAGCATACCGCACCGTCCATCCAATCCAAGTCATCTACCGCAACGGATAGTTCATGTACTACATCATCGATGTTAGGAATGTCACTCATCATGGCGAGGAATTCATCCTCTGTTTTCCACGTATCGTGAAAGCTCTTTCTCGTTGTAATGCGACTCGTCGAATTATGGACGGCCCAGATTTTTAAAGCTATCGGTGAAATGTTCATATTATGCCCCTTTTCTATAAGAAGAACGACGGTAGGTATATGCCACAGCGTAGAATACAACACGAGCTGCACCCGCATCATATAACGCTTGAATACAATCCTCATCAACGTTCACTGTTTTCGTATAAATATCATCAATTAAAATAATAGTTTTGCCTCGAACTGCATCGGCATCGATATGACAAGTGTCATTTGTAATCCCTACATAGGGATCGCTACCACAATTATTAAAGCCTGGTAAAAATTTATGAATATGTGTTGTCTTCGTATCTGTATGCCGCGTAATACATCCAATGCCATCAGTGATACCTGAGTATCCATTGGCCTGTAGGATTCTGACACATTCTTGCACCGCATCGCGGAAGCCTAACTGATTAGGTGCCATAATTGCTTTAGATCTTGGTACAACGGCAACCACCGCCTCCTCAAGACCTTCAGCTTTTATAATATCCGGTATATCCCTTCTCACTCTATCATACACTTCCTGACGGGCAGATTTTAGGACACTAGGACAATAATTATTCAATGTATTTTTTAAGGTATTAAGGAAATCAGGATTTCCCGGCTCACGATAGCGCAAATACAAGTCACGGTAATAACCAACACAATCGCGAGATAAATATTCATTGCTAGATAAAGTAAAAGGTCTAACTAACTGTTCCATAAGAACCTCCATGTGTACAAACTACATATAACAAAACTTCAAACACTGTTAATCCTGTGAGGCGACCATCACTAAATATCACGCCGTCAAAGACGGACTCATACCTTAGGGAGGCAATGTGTGTAGAAAGGAGAAATTTTATTTTAAAAAGGAGGATTATCATGATCATAGGAGGTAAAATCACTACTTGATGCTTCGCCCCTCAGGCTTAACTTGTGTGTTCATTATACGGACTAAACGAAAATAGAGATAATCAAAAAAACTAGGAACAAAAAAGAAGCCTCAAAGGCATCTATAACAGATGCCTTTAAGGCTTCTTTCATTAAGAGCAGCTATATCTAAGCTCCCATGGAATTCAATTGTATGGACTATAAGTCCTATTTATTTTGTAAGGTAACACGTACCTGACCAAGACTTTGGCTAGATAATCTACCTATACCACTGTACTGGCCGAAGAGGGCCAAAATAGTGATGAGTTGATTTTCCTCTTCTGTAAGTTTGGAGATATTAAAGGTAAATTTACCTACAAAACCAGTAAGGCCACGATCACGACCATAAAATACTCGCTTTGTATGCCCTTCCCATCGTTCAAGGGTTACTTTTTCAGCCACAGTCCTTATTAGATCTTTATCTAATATATCGGACATATCACCAGCATTCCATTTGTCTACTAGAGACGAGAAAATAAGGCTTGATGTAGGGAACGTTATATCTCCATGTGTTCCGTTAAAGGAGGTAGGCGTCATAATTTCAAAGGTAATGCATTTCGCCTGTTTTGCAGAGAGTCGGCGGCTGATAAGCTCCAGTTCATTATCTACTTTCAAAGGTAAATTGAAAGGTGCCCCATACCGAATCCCTATGATGGTAGTACGTAAACGTCCAAAAAGCACCTCTAACCCCTCAGGTACACCTTCTAATAACCCCCACAACTCACTATGCCATGTAGAAATATGTAAATATAAGATATCTCCACGTCGAATAGAGTTATCTTGATGCGGCTCTTTATAGGATAGGTGCACAGTGAAAGGCTTTATCCCTTCCATATCATGCCACCATGTAGCCTCATCTGCATCTACATGACTAAGAATGGAGAAAAGTGCCGCATGTAGGTATCGCCCAGGAAAGGCAGGCAAGCTGCCTCTATTCTGAGCTTCTAAAGCAATCGTAACTATTCCGAGCATTATTTAGACCACTTTGCAATGAAGGATTTAGGTGTATCTAACTTGCTACGATATTTAATACGAGGATCCATTTTATTGTTCTTAATAGTCATCATAGAAATACCTTCAGTCCAGTTTTTAGCTGCATTAGGACCATTCGCAATATTCCAATCTAGCATCATGAACAAATCATCTAGCATTGCTTTATAAAAAGATGCATTAGAACCTAGTACATTATCGCGATATTGGGTAAATGATTCTACATATTCTTTAGGCGTAGTCGTACTATCTCCAGTATTCCAAGTATCCCCACCGAACAGGCTACCATAGCGTTCTTTACTATCGAAAACGGTTACAGCAGATTCGAGTTTAATACTGCCGAAACCAATGGATTTACCCATGCCAAGTTTGTAGTAAGTACGACGAGTACCACCAGAGTAATGGTCTAAATCCAAGGACATCAATAATGCGCCTAGCTCAACGCTACTTAATCGGTCAAAATGGATACGGCTTTTGAAGGTAACACCTGTATCTACTGGGCGAATTTTACGAGTCCCTTTAATCGCTTTTTCCTCTTCTGTACGAGTCCAAGCTTTTGCCTTAGCTAATGGTTGGTGCCAATACATTTTATAACCACGAATGGATGCCCCTTCATGGCCCCAATGGTTATAAGTAGAGTGATTATCTACATCTTGCTCCAAATATAATTGGAAAGAAGTCGGGTTCGGCCCCATCAATGGATGTGGATAATCAGATCGGCACATTCTCACAGGACCTTCAACATGAGCATCGGAGAAGGATAAGCGACCAGCCCAATTATCGCCATAGCCAAATACACTGTCACAAAGATCTACACCATTATTATGTTGCTCTAATGTAGTTGGTAAGTGATCACTAATTTTCAAGTCATAGGCAATACGATAAAAACGACCATGACCAAAATGTTCTACAATACCATCTTTTTCGGAGAAGAAACATGGTACTACAAACTTAACATCATTACAGCGTGTATAATTCTTGGCAGCATCACCAGATTTACCGACTTTTTTATCCAATAGGTTTAAGGTACCACGGTTCTTATCATCTGTATAACTATCAATACATTCTTGAAGAATTGGAATACGCTTACCTTCAAAATTACCAGGTCGAGTAATACGCATATATGTCTTTTTAGAGTTCATTCTACCAGTATGGATATTTACATACTTATCATTCCAATCGATAGACGGTGTATCTTTCTTCTTCAGCATTTCATAATCGTCAGAATAAGATATTTTTCTAGATTCACTAGGTATAGCAAAATAGTTATTGTCTACAGTTTGGATAATAAAGCCAGGTGTTGCTTTTGTGGCAGCTTTCATTTCACCTTTGCCATTCTTTTCCATCCCTACCATACGAGAAGCATAGTATTCTTTAAGGGATTTAATAGAACTTGCAAAATCACGGAAATACAGATGTCTATCTTCGAAATCACCAAGACCTGTACCGCGTTGGTAAGGTCTAAAACTACTAGCCGTAACAATCTTAAAGATTTGTTTTACCATACCCTTAAGGCTTGCCCCTGGAATTGTAGGGTTATCTTGGCCACCATAAAATTCAAGTGGTGTATCCTCGTCTTGTTTAGACGGACCACCAATAAATAATGGTGTTTCAGTCGTAATCGTAAGGTCGATATAGCCGGTATGTGTATCAGCTTGTTGTACATGATCACCGTATGCTTTTAGCACATCTTTTGTAACCCCTTCAAACTGGCCATTATAAAACTCAGCTGGAATTACATGCTCTGGCAAGCGTACAAAATTATACGCTGCACTTGCTGGCTCACTTGGATATTTGCTGTTACCACCACTGCGATTACCACCTTGATTATTGTAAGAATTATTATACCCACCAGAACGATTTTGACCGCCACGATTGCCACCAGAATGTCTTTCATTGGCTACTTTTTCAACATCCATCCCTGGATTATTTCGTGCAAAGAAGGCCGCACTAGCAGCATGTCTATTTTTACTTTTACCTTTACCAGCCATACTAGACCTCCTTATCTACGATTTTGACATATCGATAATCTGTATAGCTCGCTTGATGATTATCTAAATAGCCAATGTAATTACGTGTCGTTAAATAACAGTATTGTTTTGTAGTAGACACAGGGATAATTTGTGAAAGTTTACGGCCTGTATCAACTAAGCTTGTAAAGCCTTCTACTCGATTGAGCTGTGTGCGGCCTGCATCAACTTCACCAATCATACGAGAGGAAGAATCAACGTATGTTACAGGTTCACCAGCTTCATCGTTAATATAGCGATATACCATCTCACCATGTTGTACAGTAAGACGCAATTCTTCTGTTTCATTAAAGATACGCATATCTTGTAGAAACGCCAAGTCTACATCAGTTGTTCCATCAGAAAATTGGAACCCACCTTGCTTGTAGTAACCCCATTTAACTTCATGGACAGACCAAGTGATTACTAATCCATCTTTTTTCATCTGTTCTTTCACTACAGCTAATACGTTCACATTAGCTGTAGGACCACATATGCCGCAAGTACGTGTATATACACCTTCATGACTATGTAATTGTTTACTCATGAGCGCCCTCCTTAGCTAACATTGTATCTTCTGTAGATTGATGTAACGCTTGAACCAAAGCTTCAAGTTTAGTAGATTCACCCTCTGTAACCTTACCAGTACCATCGATACTATAGCTTTCGCCATGATATTGAACAGTAACAGAGTTACCTTTAATGCGGCCATAACCGATTGTGCGATTAGCACCTAACGTAATTTGACCGGTCATGAGATCTTTTACGAGGAGCAACACAAGGCCCGCTTCACTATCACTACAGTCTTTAACAGTCATACGCAATGGGAATGCTAACTGTTTACCTTTCCCCTTACGTACAGGATGGTCTTGGAATAAAGCACCATTCATAGCACCGCCTGTAAAACGGTCCACACGAATACGCGGTTGTTCCTCTTGAGTAAAGGATTTATCAAAGTAAACTTCATCTACCATGACACGACCTTTACGGCTTTCATTTGTTTTCTCGATACTATAGCCAAAGAGTGTATCCACCGCTTGATTGCTACGGCCTAAGGCCTGTAATATACGGCTACAATGGTGACGTAGTACGCCCTTAATAGATGTACCTGGAATAAATAGAGCTACGGACTTATCTTCCCACGCCTCTTCGAAGATAGATTTAATAAGAACGGTATCTTCCAAGCTGCATTCCATATCGATAACAAGATCTTTATCGGCAACCATGCGTCGCTCAGGAATAGCAACAGATGTACCTGCTTTGCGTAGTAACCACGCTTTTATATGTTCTGGTTTAGTGAAATCATAATGCTCTAAAGAAATATCTTTACAAACTACGCGGCCTAAACCATTCACCGTACGAGCACCAATGGAAATACCATTTTTAAGCAGATTTGCTAATGCTACGAGAGCTCGTTCCATCTTATCTGCTTGATTGTCATGACATTGGCGGATTACACAATCGATACGTAATTGACCAGTCGCACCAGACTCGATAACTTCAAAGTCATATTTTGCGCCATCTACAGTAACGCCACGCACATTATCCATGCGGATGCCATCACGAACAACAATATTTGTATTATCTAATGGAATATCGTTAATCTGTAATGCACTTTGAGTGCCTTTGTCATCAATGGATCCAAATAATACCTCATCAGCGACTGGCTCAAGGTCTTTGATAGCTTGGCGCAATACACCAGCTAAGGATGTACCAGGGATAAATGGTTGACCATCGTGATAGGTTACTACAATATCGTCTACCGTATCATTTAAAATATCATTACTAACACCAGCTCGAATAACGAGAGGGCTTGTGAGTTTGACAGTACCAGTTAGAGTATACCGCCCCATTACACTTGCAGAGTTTAACATACGACGGTCCTCCTTACTTAATCTTTCTAATATGTCTAAAGAAATATGTCCAATATTCGTAGGCCACTACATTTGAAAGTTTTTGTTTATCGAGACCTACCATATCAACTAATTCAGCAGGAATTTCGTAATATGTACCACTTTCACCAGATTTTGCCAAACAAGCTGCCACTAATGTAGGAGCATCAAAATCGATGATGTACTCCATCAAGTTAACTCGTTTTGTTTCACTGCGTGTATAGGCATGCTCTAAATGGAACTCGCGTAAGTTCTTTTCAATCACTCTTGGCTCATTCTTCTTTTGGCCTTCTGCCTTCTTATCTTCCAAAAATTGTTGTAATTGCTTATGACCTGTTTCATGATTTGTGCCAAGCTCAGCTAATAGTACAGATGCAAAATGCTTAGATACACCGGCTCTAATCATGGTGCGTTTAATATACGCATCTACATCGTGAGCCGCACGCAAACGAGCATTTACAATAACTTGTTTTTCCAATACCTTTTTACCGATATCTTGTGTTGACGCATGTAAAGATTTGAGCTTAAGCGTTTCTTGTTTGCCTAGTTTCACCATCTTGAATTCGCCAGGAGTCCACAAACGACCTTGACCATAGCCTTCTTGAAGGCGTGTACCTATGCCGTTATACAAGATATGTTGTAATGTATTTAGATCATCTTGAGACCAACCAGATGCCTTTACAAGCTCTACAATACTACCAGCAGATGCAGACGCTTCAGCGCTACTACGAACACCCCAAATACTATTGAAGCTTTGTTCCTCTTGATAAGAGGCAAATACGGCACCAACAGAAATATCGGAACCGATAGATTGAACTGCTTGTGTTACTACATGACCAAGGGACTCGTTACCAAGCACCAATGGTGTATGAAGTCGAACGTATACTGAGTTTCCACTGTTTGCAGGTGTTGGAATAGCTGTTATATCGCCGATTTCAACGAGGCAGTGACCATATTCAGTACGACGAGAGCGACCAATATGGCAATCTAACTGTTTTGGGAATTGACGAACAAACTCTTCTAATGCTGCTTTAGGCCCCACTACAGAACCAACGAATACTTGATTTGGCTCAAGATATTCATAGTTGAAGATATTCCCCTCTTTACTGCGACCTTGCACACGTTCTTGCTCTAAAGAACGAGACATATGCAATTTAATAGCCGTTTCAATTTGTACAGGACTACATTCGTTGCCATCTACAACGACAAAACCTTTAACGCCTTTAAAACCCAAAAGATCTTTGCCCGTGTAGAAGTCTACTACAGCATCACTAGCATAGCCATCTGCATTTTTATTCTTTTGTAAGCTCAACGGCGCTGGGAAAGACGTACCTTTTGGTGTATCCTTATAGGCAGCAATAAATCGTAAATCACCATAGAACAGCTTCATAAAATCTTCGTTTTTATGAGCTTCTCTACCAAGCTTATGAGAAGAAATGAACTGAGATGCAAAAAGACCGCGCAAAACTCGACCATCAATGGAGCCACGTGTAGATGTTAGTACACCTGCCGTGGAGGAGCTCGCAATAAGCGTTGGGGATTTAACGGTAATCGTAATATTTACTTGTTCCATAATGTACCCCCTACAGTTTCTAAATCAAAAGATGTATCATCAATCGTGCATTCTACCTGACCAAAGCCACGGTTACGTTTACCACCGATGCCAGTCAAATTACGTACTGCACATACCAAAATCAATCGTTCTGTTTCCGTCATATCTTCCACACCGATTTGACCACTGAAAGCAAGACCTCTATTAAGAACGCGAGAGTTATGTAATGTTCCTTCTAACGCTGTACCTGTTACTTGATCAATAGATGTGTAATAACGCATAGAGGTGTACTCTTCAAGAACACGTTCCTTTGTAAATACATCTGGATATTGCGCTTCAAGAGCCGCTAATTCAGTAGCTACCACATCATAGTCGGCAATCGTTAGGTTAGAAATAGATAATCTAGGGTTATCCTCTGCACCTTCAAGGCGATTAAACAATACCTTAACATCATCAATAGTAAAGGTTTTCAAGCCTGCAGCATGCATCATTTCAGCTACTTCAAGGGCACTTTCATATAAAACACCACGCACGCGTTTAGCTGGAATAAAAGGAATTCCATAACGATCATGAACGATGGTGCTGTCCGTATTCACATCGCCTTGGCCGGACATAAGCATCGTTGGCGACAATAATTTAATAGTTAATGTGTACATACTTACTCCAATCCAGGCAAAATATAATCCATTAATTCGATAGCATCTACATACGGTGTACGCATTTCACCATTTACCTTAGCCCACAGTTTTTCTTGGAAAGCATCCCAACCAGATACGGTAGGCATAGATTTATCAATATTTCGCAATTGCTCAAAGAAGACGGTCCACATATGCTCATTATCTTGTAGTACGGAGCGCAATTCTTTGACTTTATTTTGCGCCATAACCTTGCCTTCATTGAATTGGGCTGTGCAATCTAATAATTGATGTAAGGCTTCCATATCTTTAGTAGCTGCACTATCTGTGGCAACATATACACGATATGGACCAAAGTGCATGTTGCCTGTTAAGCTACTATATTCATTAGCGAAGAACTGCTCTAAGGTAGGTGCCGTTTCACCATGAAGGAAAGCAAAATCCATCCAGCAAGATTCATTAACCTTGTGGGCTGCATTATATTCACGCATTTTAGATTTAGCACTATCGCAAAGCTGCTCAGCCATTTCATAGCCTCTGAAAAATGGGTAAGATGTTGGGATTACCGCAATACCAGCACAAGAGGAAATAGACATACCATCTTTGTCACTCAACAGCTGTTGCATTAAGTAGTGAGAGGCTTGCACTGCAATACGGGCATTACAGATAAACGTAATATCGTCACCGCCAACGATGATAGGGCGGATTGGCAACATATGGTCTTTCAATTCAAGATGCTCATCAATGATATCGTATTTAGCAACAATCCACTCTACTAAAGCCTTGAAGCTCTCCAATGTTTTAGTGGCAACACGTTTAGATAAAGCACTACGCTCTTCTAATGTTTTGCACTGTCTGAAATGAGCGCCCATGTTATTACCATCGATATGAACGATAGCAATATCATTAATGCCTGTTTTACTCTTTTCAGTAGATTTATTTTGACCTAAGTCTTCAAGCTCAGATGGGAATACCCAGTCAGTCGCTTCTGTACCGAATAAATCTGTTTTCAAACGGCTATTAGCTGCATCAAAGGCTTCAAATTTAGATGTAAAAGATGTGGCTACTAAACGTTTTTCATTACCAAAGCTTTGCGTCGTATCCGCTACATCACCACTGAAATCACAGATAGTTGTCAAACCTGTGTTAGCAGGATGTACAATTGGATTCAATGTAAACTGGTTGGCTTTCAATTGTTTATATAATTGACCAAGATCCGTGGAGAACTGTGCACCATCAAGCATAATGTGACCTGTTGTAGCACCTACTTTTAGCCCTGGGTATTGCACCAAAACTTGAGTCGTAAAACGTTTAACAATGTCTTGAACCAAACTTTCATGTTCATTATCTACGAGAACGAGAGCATTACCGCCACCAATATACGCAACATATACAGGTTTTGGAAGAGATGTAATGCTGTCACTACGAGTTAACCAAGATGTAGCGTCTGCCTCTACACCTAGTTTTTCGATGATTTCTTTACACAATACATCCTCAAACAGTCTATCCACAATAAACGATGCCCCTACATTGGCCTTCAATTTATTGTTTGCAAAAATGTACTTTTGAATAGACTGCACATCAAACAAAATAGCATTTACTTGCATAGGCTCACTCCTTACCTATTAACACAACATTTATAAATGACAATATTCCCGAAATTGAACAAACTGAAAGTTGACGATTTTCTCGTTTATACCTGCTTCGTAGGATTCACTGACCAAACGCTCACTAGTAGCAGCTAGTACGGTAATCCCTACTGCTAATAGTCGCTCCACTAACGCATGGCAGTATATGAACTCCCCTTGGCATAGCACAGCCTTTGGATTAAGAGCTATAATCCGCCCTGCATATTCCTGTACAAACTGACCGATTTCATCAGAAGATAACATTGGATCAATGAGAGGAAATGGTATATCTACCACCTCGCCGTACTGATGAGCTGCAGCCAACTGTTCATCAGACCAATATTGAGAAGGATGATTTGTATGATTGATAAACATAACCACTCCTCGCTATACAAACCACAAAACAAAATTCATTTTTTATTCATCTTCAATAATAGCAAATCGTGTGGAAAAAATCACCCAAAATTGCATCATTTATGAAAGATTTTTCATATTTTATAAATCGTATATAATTACATGAATGTATAGGCTGATATCATATGTTACATATATATCAGCCTATACGTATTAAGATATATTCTCACATTCTGTAGCAACTGCGACTTCACCAAGGGATTTGAGATAGGACATAAACGCTTGTGTTTCTCGTTGAATCCATTTTCGTGGCATCACATTGCCAAGACGAGAAAGCTCGGTATTCATATATCCTTCATACAGCTCTACCCATTTTTTATGGGCCTCTTTAGACAGGAAACAGCCTTGTTCTGATATATCAAAATCTTCAGGAACTATCATATGGCGATTCAGCAGTTTCAAAACAAAGCGATCGATTATATCCTGTCTAAATATATCCATCACATCATAGACAAAACTATCCTTCCGATTGTTCGTGCTATGTAAAACACCAATCCGTACATCTAAGCCCTCTGTCAGTAAACAAGCACGAACCTCACGCTCTAAAAAGGAATATCCAAAACTTAAGATAGCATTGACTGGATCAGGACTGGGATAGCGTTTACGACTAGTGAACTCCCACGGCTCAGATAGCACATGACCGAATACAGAAAAATACGTTCTAGATGCTAGACCTTCTATACCACGTAAGGGATCTACCTTTTGTGTTCTGTCCACACGTTTTAGTAAGGCATTCATAGTCTTATGCACAGCATCAAACTTTGGAATATTTTTACTCTTCTTATACTGATTGAGCAAGGCTATCTGTCCTTTAATCTTACGCCGTACAATATACTTAGCTCCCTCTAAGGCAAATTCTTTATTTTGAAAGTGTTCTGCTTGCCATAACAAACGTTGTAACGTTGTATGTTCATCCCCCAAGGTCCCTACAAGTTGATACTTATGATCTACAAACTGAATAAGAGAACCTTGCTTTACTAAAGAAAACATGACTTGTGTAGAAATTTGAATTGTTCGACCTAATACAAGATTAGATACGGTCGCCATAGGAATTTCTTTGATAACAGAATGATCCTTTTCAAGTATCAATAAACCGCCATCTTGTCGTATGGATATACCAGGTGTCATTACATATAGAGTTTTTAACATCACAACCTCCTATGCCAAATTAAATAATCAACATCTTATCCTCTGTTAACGGAATAGGCTCGTTACACCATATAGGTGTCTTGGCTGTGTCAGAAATAGAGACGATGAGGAGTCGCCGTGTTTCATCACCTCGGGTTAATACCTCAAGCTTTTTAGCAACCGTCTCTACTCTAACGTGAGCATGAACACATAAAAACACACTATACTGCACGCGGTAACAGAAGGATTCTAAATACTTAACTACCTTATTTCTAATTTTAGTATCGGAAATATCATAAGAAATAAGATAGCGCATCAGAACCTCCTAAACCAACTCATTCTCTATTATCATCATTTGTAAGAGCATCAAATATTACAAGAAGTAAAACACCTATAAAAAACATAGCTACAAATCCAGTCATTTCAATCTCTCCTTTACTAAACAACAATCATAGCAGCTGGTCTTTCACCATATGCATTACCATCTTTATTCCCTGGAATCAGAATTAAACCGACTTTCACTAAAAGCATAACCTTAGCTAGCGTTGGCACAAACAGTGCTATGATGGCCGCCGCAATGTAAAGAATAGCCAAATAGGTAGGTCCATTTAAATCATGAATACGACGCGATGCAATCGCTAATTCACGGATAACAGAATAACCTATGATTAACCAACCTAATATCCAGAAAAATTTTGACACATAAGCAAGACTAATACAGACACCGCCAATATAGCCAATACCAAAGATCATCAATAAATTCATAAAATAAGACCGACGATTCATACGCCCTGATAAGGACAACATAGATTTCAATTTTTGTTGAAAGTTTTCCATCATACCCTCCTTAGTAGTGCTTCCGTGGTGGTTTCATAACACACAATAATAAAGCTAATAACGCCATTGCCATATCTTACCTCCTATATAAGAACTATCAAACTTGTTGGATTCATTATACGAATGATACTGAAAGTGAACTAATCAGAAAAACTAGGAATCAAAAAAGAACTGCACTCTTGTGGAATTACACAAGAACACAGTTCTTTTTAAATATGTAGTTTTAATCATTTAATTGATCGTACTCTGCTGTGCATACCGTAAACAGTAAGGGCTGTTGCAACCGAATTGAAAAGCAACAACGAGAAAGCCTTGAACTTAATGTTTCAATACCGTAAACGGTAAGTACTGTTGCAACAATATAAAAAGTTTTCTGGCCGAGAAGCTGCTAAACAATTTATGGTTTCAATACCGTAAACGGTAAGTACTGTTGCAACCGGCTGTACAATTTATGAAGGAAAACAACGCTCCATTGAGGTTTCAATACCGTAAACGGTAAGTACTGTTGCAACTGTATCTAACGTGAACACGTTCGAGCTTGACGGGAAAAGGTTTCAATACCGTAAACGGTAAGTACTGTTGCAACTCGTGAAAATGCACGTAGTAAATTCGACCCTTACTTCATGGGTTTCAATACCATAAACGGTAAGTACTGTTGCAACAACAATATGTGCTTTAATCAATTTGAAAAAAGAGGGACCGAGTTTCAATACCGTAAACGGTAAGTACTGTTGCAACTTCAAATATTTTCGCCCATGGCTTAATTGTGTATTCCAGTTTCAATACCGTAAACGGTAAGTACTGTTGCAACTTCAGCAATTAAAGCAACATTAGATATTACACTAGGCTTGTTTCAATACCGTAAACGGTAAGTACTGTTGCAACTGACTGTAAACTATTTGTATTTACTTGTGTTATCCATGGGAGGGTTTCAATACCGTAAACGGTAAGTACTGTTGCAACTGAAATCATCGTAGAAAAATACTATGAAGATTGTGTTTGCTGTTTCAATACCGTAAACGGTAAGTACTGTTGCAACGTGATCGCAATGTTGCTTCTATTAAAGCATATTTAGGTTTCAATACCGTAAACGGTAAGTACTGTTGCAACGTAGGCTTATGAACTGCTCTAAGGATGGTAGTTATCCAGGTTTCAATACCGTAAACGGTAAGTACTGTTGCAACTGGCGAAATCTCTTTTGAGGGAATTTCTCCCTTTATCTCGTTTCAATACCGTAAACGGTAAGTACTGTTGCAACCTGATGAGCTCGCCTTCACCCATCTCAGCAGGAATTGCGTTTCAATACCGTAAACGGTAAGTACTGTTGCAACCCAGGTTATATCAATCCAAAGGAGAATACATTTAAAGTGTTTCAATACCGTAAACGGTAAGTACTGTTGCAACGCAGAAGGCATTAGATTCCCGCACGCTGGTGAATCATAGTTTCAATACCGTAAACGGTAAGTACTGTTGCAACCTCAAAGTGGGATTCCAATTGCGGTAGCTTTATGGCTGTTTCAATACCGTAAACGGTAAGTACTGTTGCAACTTTGATGACTATTTGTCTACCCAAATAGATGATATCGTTTCAATACCGTAAACGGTAAGTACTGTTGCAACTATATTACATAAGAGCTAATACTGTTTTCTTACGAGGTTTCAATACCGTAAACGGTAAGTACTGTTGCAACTGCGGACTTGAGCCGTGCAGAATCCATCGACATCAAAGTTTCAATACCGTAAACGGTAAGTACTGTTGCAACTCGATGAGGAAGGCGTGGACCTAACTCCAGGTAAGGCGTTTCAATACCGTAAACGGTAAGTACTGTTGCAACTATCAGAAGGATCGATACAAAATACATCGATATCGTTTCAATACCGTAAACGGTAAGTACTGTTGCAACATTATGAAAGATGTTTGAGCGTCGCGAGTTAGGACGGTTTCAATACCGTAAACGGTAAGTACTGTTGCAACAGCGGGTCTTAGAAGGCCAGTATTCATGGGGCTTAAAATTAGGTTTTGGCAAACCTCACACCGTAAACGGTCAGTTTGGACTCCCAGTGGATCAAAAATGCCGATGAGTATAGGTAAATACTGGTGGTAAATGTTTTTTCTAAGAATACAGTTATTATAAGGGTTTCTAATTTTTACGTCAATAATTTAATTCATTTTCTTTTCACATATGAATTTGCTCTTTTACGATTCGCTTAATATGGGAATAATATCAAAATATAACACATAAGCCCTATACAAAGAATTTCTGTGTATAGGGCTTATTATAATTATATTAGTTATTTAATCTTATAAATTATCAAACCAGTCTAAGAAAAAGACTTTAATGAGCACTGCTAATAACCAATCCATTTCCAATCCTCCATATTACAAAGTATAAAATAATCAGCTATATATTTGATGAGTTTAACCCATTGGAATCCACTCCTAATCTTTTAACTATGGCTACTTTGTTTGTACTGTTAGTATAGTTTGTCTATCGGTGTTTATCATTTCAGAAAAACTAGGAGTTATTTAAATCAGCATACCTCTATATCCTGCCCTTAAAGTTTGGTATAATATTCATGATATTTTCATTTTTCTGCAATGGGAGGATCTATGCCAAGTGTAACGAATTACCTAAAAAACTTTAAGAATATACGCTTGTTCTTTCGTAGCTTGGCCATGGGTTTACATACGAGAAATACCGCTCCCAAGCATGGCATAAAGAAAAGTTTGCATGATGATTATCTCAAGCGCCTTGCCTATTTCAATATGGGTTCTAAAATTCGAGATACCCAAATCGGTCGTATACATGTACATACTATCGCGAAACAAGACTTTTATTGGGGGCATAATTACTTATCTTCCTTATATTCACTCTATGCGATGAAACCAGAGACAATCATTCTTATCTTGGCCATTATCAACACAATTAGCGAGCTCGAAACTGCTTCTATTACGGACATATATGAGGCCATCAACGACCATCCTCATATACTTTCAGCATATAAAGATTTTTTAGCAGAAAAATACCAACACACTAATAAAGCGCTACCAGATATCATCGAAAAGCAGATGATAAGCCGCCTCATTAAAAGGCTAGTAACAATTGGTATAATTGATGAAATTTCTGAACGGAATACCTATATATATCGACTAGTGCCATCAGGTATTGAAAATCTAACAGATTCGCAGCTTGAGTTACTAGCTAGAGCCATATTTGTATATAAAAATATATCGCTCTTTAGTACGGCAGGTAATACTTTATTAAAGAAAATTCAGCCATTACATACTAATACATCTCTATTGGATGAACTAGAACAGCCAACTACGCAAGCTTACGAATCACAATATTTATTTACTTATAACAATCCTCTTCATGTGATTGATGAAAGCTTGCTCTATACTATTGCCCAAGCCTTACAAGATAATAGAATGCTTGAGCTAAACTTTTATAATAAACGTCGTCCGAAGGTCCTCGTTCAACCAGTTAGAATCGAATCAGATTACATTGGCAACCGAGATTATCTAATCGCGTATCATAAGCAAAAACTTGTCACCTATCGCATTGATTCAATTGACACTATCATTACAAAAAACGCTTTCACAAGGGCAAATCAAATACCACAAAAGGGCACTAAATATAAAACAACACTACACGTGCGCTTTTATAAATTACCACACTACGAAGCCGTGTGTAATGATTTTAACAATATACTCCAACATGTGACGATGATTGTTGAGCAAGATACTTCGCAGTATATAGATGTAGAGTTACAGGTGCAGGATGGTCAAATCCTACTACCTGTATTGCGTACATTCTTACCGTATATCAAAATTCTGCATAGTATTCCTGAAAGTATCCGAACACGTTTTAACGACAATTTACATCATACACAACATGAAATAGTATCTGAACCAAGTAGTTACACAAAGAAGATCCATCCTACTTGGAATCTACTTTCACCAGAACCTACCGACTCAGATAATATTGTAGTATCTCCTCTACTAAATGAGATAACAGCAATTACTTGTAGTACGCAATACCGCATCCAGCAAGATTTAATTAACGGCATTTCATATACACTAGACGATTTGCAGTACATAATAAATCATAGACCATTATTAGATAGCTATGCACCCGTTGAGGAAAATGACCAATATGAACAAACCTTGCCAAATTATTTGATCATTTCATCCAATCAAGGCCTACAACCTTTATTCTCTCATTTACCAGCTTTAGTATTAACCACTGTAGAACGCATGTTCCTCAAGGATTTACTAACAGATCGCCGCATCAACTGGATGTTATCAGTCGATATTCAGCAAAGTTTAAATCAGACACTTGCAGAGGTGCCTACAACTTTACCGGCAAATACATGGGTCAATAAAAGTCTTGCTATCGATAGAACTACTGACGGTTATACAAATCATTGGCTATATACACAAGCAATGATAGAGCAAACAACTCTATCCTGGGAGACGACTGAAGGAGTAGTTACAATTATTCCGTGTAAATTAGAATACAATACGTCAACAAATGAATTCTCACTCATCGGCTACCATGCAGCTGATGAAACTTTCCATTACTACTCACTAGACACATTACCAATAGTAACTGTAGGTGAGGTACCTGTAGAGATTGATACAAATGCCTTATACAAGGAATATCAAGAAACAAAACGCCAAACAGTGGTATTTACTATTTATGATTTAAATAATGCTATCGATCGATGCTTTAACGCATTTTGTAACTATCAAATTGTAGGTTCTGAAACAGAGACTAATACATTTACGCTCAGCGTAGAATACCTACCATTCCAAGAAAAAGATATAGTACGTATACTCTTATCCTTAGGTGCTGCGATTCGTGTACAAGAGCCAAGTACCATTAAAGATCAACTCAATACTATTTACACACAAGCTATTTCACTATTAGGAGACTAAACATGGAACATCATATTTATCTTACATTCCTAAGTGCATTACGAAGTGATATCCCTTTTAATCGGAAGAAAGCAACTAGAACGATTATACAAACTAATATTTTTCCACCATTTAATGAAATCTACCAAACTAGCGAATCTGCATTAAAGGAACTACTATACAACAGACAGCTCGAAGATGATGAATTTACCTTAGATAAAATGTTCTTTTTTGAAACAAAAGAATTAACAGATGAGATTATCGATGAAGATAATCCGGATACAACAATCACCACTAAAGCCATCTTCGAATCGCAAATGAAAAACTTCATTAACGCCTTTAACACAAATCTAGATTGGGATGCTTGTGCACAGTATATTCGTTGTGGCAATATTGAAGAGATCAACAACTTAAAAGAAAGCATCCTTAATATGTCTCGTCAAATCATGACGTACTATCATGACTGTCTAAAAAATAATGGCGAAGATAGTACAGTTGTATTGCATGTAGATTTAACAGGTGGCCCGCGTACAGCCATTATGCTAATGCTCGCTATTATTCGTCTCGTGGCATATCAAGGCATTCAAATTGGTTCTATATCCTATGCGAACTTAGATAATAAGACAAAAACAGTAAATGTATACGAAGGCAAAGATATTTATCTATTATTCGATATGATTGCTGGTTTCTCTGAGTTCAATCGATACGGTAGTGTTCACACATTACAAGAATATTTTGAAAAGGTTCCTACTAAAGATATGCTAACGAACCGATTGTTAGCTACAATGGGAGATTTTTCTGAGGCCATTAGTTTATCTAGCCGCGGTCTATTCCAATCTGCTATTGAGCAACTAGATTCTGTATTAACAGATATTAAAAAAGGCAAACCAAAAGACAATAAATTTGAGTCCGAAATCTTGAAATTAATGCGCAATAAAATTCAAGATAGCTACCAAACCATCATAGAGGATAAAGATAATGATCTAGTCTATATCGATTGGTGTTTGAAAAACGATTATCTCCAACAAGCGCTCGCTTTATTTGTTGAGTACATCCCTCGCACCATTTTAAAAGAGAAAATCATCTCCCTAGACCCTCAAAAGTTTACTGCTGTAAAAGGAGATAATCGTAAGGTAGAAATGCAAAACTTCAATGAGGTTAATCAGCAAATCGGTAAATTCTTAGCTGACTTACGTGATAGTCATTTAAAACCATTCTATGACGATATCAAGGATACTTTAACTGAACATATTAATGCATTAAACACAGAAATCAAGGTTATAGGAAAGTTAGTGAAAAAGAGTGATACACCAATTACTAAAGAAACAACCAACTTGACTAATTTAGATAAAAACATCATTGATCACATTAATGAAATCGTGCTGTCTAATCACATGACTATCAAAGAGAATACTAACGGCTATCATTACACTCAATTTATTAATTTCTTAAGTAATCTCGTTATAAACAGTGCTAATATTATTGAACTTAATACATTCCCGTCCTCTATTCGTCACCATCTTATTAATCTAATTACATCTGAGAACCAAGATATTAAGACTATCCTAACTATCGACGAAAAACATGCCCGTATCTCCCTGGGCTCAGGTACAAAATACTTTACTGTACGAAGTGCATTATTTAATGTGCTTAAAAACAAAGCAAATCAACACATATTAGAATTAATCTTTGGTATAACCATTAACAAAGAAAGTCTATACCAATATGATTATGAAAAGGATTTCCCTCATAATATGTTTGAAATTGATGGCTTAGAACTCCACCAATCCTTCACTGAGTCTCAGGCTAATGATGTAATGAATTTGCTTACGTCCTACAGCATTCTAAAAAAGACACGTAATGATTCAGCTCATGCCAATGAAGAAAAGCAAGGCGAATATACTACTAGTCATGAAATTCGTACAGAAATGGAACGTTGTGTAAATCTTATTAAAACACTCTCAAAACACATTAAGGCTCACTAATACTCAAGCGGTCTTTTAATTTACTAAAACAGGTTTATACCAATAAAATACCCCCTAATGATAAGCTAATAGCATAATCATTAGGGGTTCTTTTGTTGGGATTCTTTTATCTATTTATGTAAAAGTATGATTAGTAATCATAAACTTATCTAAACATATAGGTCATACTCTTTGTTACATCACCTACCATATCAGTAAGTTCACGATGTAAAGTAATATATTTATCTTGATTACCTTTACATTGAGCAAATCTTAACTCACCATAAATCATGATATTACTAATTGCTTGACCTGCATTCACAACAGAGCGACCTATACAGGATCTAAAATATTCTGCATCTACCTTATAACCTTTTTCATAGGCTAGTAATGCAAGATATGTGAATATCAATTCCCACGGATGACCTTTAGGAGCTGTATCTAAAGTAGCTCCTACGGTACGGCCTAACTTAATTAGGGTTTCTATGAGTTCCTTATTTATTTCTGCTCTATAAAACTGATACAACGCCTTAATATATACATATAAAGCATAGCTTTCATGTTGAACTATTTTTTCGTCACTAGTCATATTCAGCAAAAATGCTAATTGATCCACGATATTAATGCGATCGCCAAAATAGTTAGGTGCCCATTTTTCATAGGCATCTTGCTTATTCGCATCAATGTAATAGTGCAATAAATAGGATACTGTTCGGTAATAATCATCTGTATCCACTGCAAAAATGTCTATAGCTTGTAAGAAATAAGACTCGGCCTCAGGTCGCTCCATATAAGCATAGACCTGACCAAGTTGACTGTAGGACTGTCCTAAGCTGATAGCTCGTTTTCCCATCTGTAATGGAGCTCGTATAGCTTGAATTTGTTCCTCTACATCAACAACGTACTTAGCAAGCTCTAAAGCCTCTTCATAGTTATAGCCATCTATTTTTGCCACAATACGACGGCGAACCGTCTGCATATACGTTTCAAGGGGTACCGTATGAGTCAACGCCTGACATTTGTGGAAGCAATCTACAGCTAAATCGCTTTCACCAAGATGATTAAAGGCCGTCATACCACCATCATAAAAGGCATAGACTAATTCTTTATCTACACAGGACATATCCTTGATATCTTCCAATATATATTCAAGCTGTTGGTATAGATAATGTAATTTACCTTCATCAAGACGACTCTGATTCGCATAATTCACAAACGACTGAACTGCTCGTTCTATAGCCTGTCTATTATCTGCACTATGAATGAGCTCTTCCACAAATGGGAACCAATCCGTTTCATAATAGGATTTAAATTTGCTATCACAACATTTCGCATCATATACATGACACAGCACGCTATAATAATCCTCATTATGATATGCTTTCATAGCCTGTTCAAAATAAGCATCAATATCATCATACACAAACATATAATTATGATATTTCGGATTAATTTTATTAGCAAAATCTACCAGTGTTTTGAATTTAAATATATCCTTTGTATCTCTTTCAGCACCATAGTAAATAAAATTGCCACAAATATGGCCAGCTAAGTATAGGAATGCAAAATTGGCAGTCGTCTCTGGGCTATCATCATCATACTGAACAGAAACAGATTTCAACTGCACTACGTCTAAATCGGGCCGATTAAACTCAAGCATACGTCGATCTAAAGCAGCACGATAGGTAAAATCATTCCCCACTTGATAGGTAATAATCCCCTCTTTTTTTAATTGTTCATTCTGAAAGTCATACGGCTTATAGCCCAAACGACGATACTCTGCCAAACGCTCATAGTCGGTTTCTTTAACATCTACTAATTGCGATGCCAAATGCAATTGAACACGATTGTTATATAGCGCAAATGGATTAGATAGTACAAGGCGAGACACTAAACTATCTGCCATATGCCAGTATAAATTACTTGCTACACCATCATGTAATAACTCACTCATATAAGGCTGTAGGAACTGTGTTTTCCCTGCTTCACTTTTCAACATAAGCGTAATGGCATAGTGACCAGCACGTGGCATCTCCACAAGGTTTCGCCCTTTATAAGTGCCATCAGCCAAAAACTCTGGTAAAGCGGCATCAAGTGCATCTCGATAGCGCTTCATATTCCTATTTATCTGTGATTTATTTTGAAAGCTCCCCCCTGTTTCAGTAGCCCTCTCCACATCGTCCACTTTAGTATCACCAAAGAAGCCCTGTGGATAATCACTATTTGAAACCTCTGCTACAGCTCTAAAAAAACGATCTAAACGAATCTGCTCATTACGCAAATCCTGCTCACTACCGTCATCATCATACACAATGCCAGTAATAAAATGGATGTGCTTTAAACTATTTTCCTTCTGCCCTAAATGGTGAAAGTCCCCATATTCATTCAATGCGATTGTTAACATACTACCCCCACATATACGTATACTGTAATATATATTCCTATTCTATCATCTTATCTTCATAATCAAAATAAGAAAGCAACTAAATATTTGCATACAAAAAGAGCCCTCTAAATAGAGGGCTTTCCTTATTTATTAATGCTTAAATCTGTAGAACCATAACGATTAATCATATCCTGTGAAAAATACGAGCCAAACTCTTTGTAATAGGCATAATTAGCATAGATGTAATCTACAGAACCAACTACACTCACATCTAAATAAGGTGAATTATACGTATATGGCATTTTAGTACCCATATATAAAATAATTGGTTTCTTTTGAATGGTTTTACTAATTAAATCATATCTATAAAAGTAAGTAATATAGGCAATATCTTCATACTTAGGTGATTTTACTGCCATTGTAGCCTTAACCATTCTCATTGTACTACTTTGGCCAGCTATTTGAATCGAATCCTTATCAATATGATGTACAGTTCCATTAGCCTGTAAAGGCACTTCAAAAGATCTAGCAAAAATACTAGGTACACACACTATACAAGTAATAATAATCGCTAAAATTAATCTAACCATTATTCTATCTCCATAATAGTAAACATCATTATAACACTAAGAATATCACAGATATCCCAGTCAAGCATATAAGATTCAATACTATAAACGGTAAGTGCTGTTGCAACTGACGGTTCCAACGTTGTACATAAAAACAAAGACTTGTTTCAATACCGTAAACGGTAAGTGCTGTTGCAACGAAGCCAGCAGTTATGCAGACTTCATCGAAAGTGTATTGTTTCAATACCGTAAACGGTAAGTGCTGTTGCAACCGAAAGATTTTAAAAAGTATGCATTCATGGCGTTTGAGGAGTTTCAATACCGTAAACGGTAAGTGCTGTTGCAACTGATCATTGACAGTGCCAAAACAGGTTTAACAGTGTTCGATCGTTTCAATACCGTAAACGGTAAGTGCTGTTGCAACCCTGAAGGACAGAACAAAAACTTCTATGCAGTTATATCTGCAGGTTTCAATACCGTAAACGGTAAGTGCTGTTGCAACTTAGTAATTTCTCTGAATTGATGGAAGGCGTATTTAAGTTTCAATACCGTAAACGGTAAGTGCTGTTGCAACTATGCTTCTGAACATTAGCAGCAGCAAGTTCAGTAGTCCATCTACCAGTTTGATAATTGAATACTCTAGTTTCAATACCGTAAACGGTAAGTGCTGTTGCAACGATGCAGGTGAGAATCTGCTCGTTTACTTCACATGCAAGTTTCAATACCGTAAACGGTAAGTGCTGTTGCAACACTTCTATTATGAAAATAGCTATAAAGAAGATTTCTTAACGAGTTTCAATACCGTAAACGGTAAGTGCTGTTGCAACACTATCAAGATATGTTGGAACACCATGGTTTTGCTTGTTAGTTTCAATACCGTAAACGGTAAGTGCTGTTGCAACTTAGAAAAGGGTTCTTTACTTTTGAGGACTTCTGGGAGTTTCAATACCGTAAACGGTAAGTGCTGTTGCAACTGCCTACAACAGAAACTCTTGATAATTCTATATTAGCGTAGTTTCAATACCGTAAACGGTAAGTGCTGTTGCAACCTTCCTGAGATGGAAGTCCATACTCGCGGCAAAACCAGTTTCAATACCGTAAACGGTAAGTGCTGTTGCAACTTTCCATACGATGCATTATATGAGGAAGTGTCTCAACAGTTTCAATACCGTAAACGGTAAGTGCTGTTGCAACAAATTCTTATCGCAAAGTAGTGGAAACAAGCTCTCGTTTCAATACCGTAAACGGTAAGTGCTGTTGCAACTACGACATTCGGTCGCCTCCGGCCCGAAATCTTTTTCGGTTTCAATACCGTAAACGGTAAGTGCTGTTGCAACCTAAGTTAGATTCAACTGAATTTGGCGATTCTTATGAGTTTCAATACCGTAAACGGTAAGTGCTGTTGCAACTAGATAAGTATTGCTTCGTTATTAAACGTCAGTTTGATAAGTTTCAATACCGTAAACGGTAAGTGCTGTTGCAACCGGATAAGAAAGTTGCTTATCAAAAGATAAATAGCGGTTTCAATACCGTAAACGGTAAGTGCTGTTGCAACAGCGTGCCTCAGAAGGCCAGTATTCATCGGGCTTAAAATTAGGTTTTGGCAAACCTCACACCGTAAACGGTCAGTTTGGGCTCCCATTGGATCAAAAATGCTGATGAGCATAGGTAAATACTGGTGGTAAATGATTTTTCTAAGGTTACAGTAATTATAAGGGTTTCTCGATTTTACGTCAATAATTTAATTCATTTTCTTTTCATTAACTTTCAAAAAGATTTACATCACTTGTCCATCAGTATTACCATTAATCTATTTAGTTAATCAACCAGCTAAGAATTGTTGCCCCACCCATTCGCATAAACATGGATGGAGAAAAAAATGACACATAAAAAGGCTCTACCTCTACAATAAGGTAAAGCCTTTTAGTATTATACGAATATTTAGTTTTAAAGTTCCTATCCTAAAGGAAAGCTATTCTATGACTTCGCACTTTATGCCACCCATACCAAGTGCTGTTTTAATACCAAGCCCCGTAAATTGACTATAGTAACTCAATAAAGCCAAAACTCGTTGCAGCTCTTCATTTCGCTTAAATTGCATAATAACTTGACCACAGAATCCTCTTATCCTTACGCCTTCAAGTCCATATATGCCCATACGTAGATTATAATCTCGAATAAATACGCCCGACTCAAGATCCTCTAATAAAGAGTCTGTATCCAGCATTCCAAAGGTACTAAATTGATTCCATTGGCGTAGCAAATAACGATAAATTCGAAATGCCTCAGGGAAGATTGTATATTGCTTATCTACTTTAAAACTTGTAGTACTCATGCACTGCAACTTGGCCTGAGTATATAATGAATCACTACTCCAGAACTTGTGTATTAAATCCTCATAGGAGGTTTCTTCCAAAATAGTTCTATCTTTAATATATAAATGACCATGCTTTTGCTTTAAGAAGATTTTCTCAGGCATTTCTAATATAGGTCTTACTATACGATTAACTGCATCTGCTGTTACAGTTGAAAGCCTCCATATATATTGTTTTCTATCTTTATCAAAATAAACATATTGGCTATAAGGACGCAAACCAGCCTCATGCAACTGTCCCGCATAATCTGTTCCAACGATCTCCATCAATACACCATGTAAAACACTACCTATGGACTGTACAATCTTGATAGATGGATCTGCAACTATAACTAGCTCTATGGACATAATCTCTACAGTATTAGTCAATAAAATGCCTCCTTTCCTCTATGTTTATAACAAAATCTATAACATTTATACTCTATCGTTTTCATTATATAGTTAGTTCTAATTAAAAACCAATAGAAAATCACTAGATTTATACAAAAACCAGTATATTCACTAATAAGAATATACTGGCTATATTTTTGTACTTATATGAGTTTTTGAGATAAGAACTGGCCCCAAGAGGGGGTTATTTAATTTAACCTATGCAATATAACTTCACCATCAGAAAAAAAGACAATGGCTTTTTTCCGTCCCCATTAGGGGATTATTTAATTTAACCTCTAGAATGGCTCATATGTTTACAGAAGAATCAGCGAGTAAATAGTTTCCGTCCCCTTATGGGGATTATTTAATTGAACCTAACAGTCAATAACATCCAATCAAGCGGACAAATGAGTGTTAGGTTCCATCCCCATCAGGAGATTTTTTAATTTAACCCTGTCTCTGAAACAGTAGATATTTACTGATTCTAAAATAGAAAAAACGGCAGAGATCGTAAAATAGCCTCAAATGGCACTTTAGCTTGCTAAAATAATACCGTTTAACCGCACCACTATGACAACGGCGCAGATTTAGTTTTCTGTGGGTTAAATCTAGGTTTATTATAGCACATAAAGCCTATTACGATATAACAATAGAACCATTCGTATTATAGCAACTATAACACAAATGGTTCTATTCATTTCAACAGGGACATTCTGTATTAGATTATGGGACTTGTTTTAATAGTAGTTTTTCCAAGACTTCTACGAGTTTTTGACCTCGTTCGTCAATTTGAGTTTTATCCCAGTATGTTATTTGGTCACGATCTTCTACTGTAAAGTATGTATTTTGGAAGTTAATCAAAGGTTGTTGGTTTTGAACAGGGCTGTCTATTTCTTCTGCCAAAGCTCTTGTAATAACAAATTCACAGGCTTTATAATGATCTAATTTGTCAGCAAAATTACCATTCTTAACAGAGGCATTTAAACTCTTATCTAACAGTGTCAAATTACCTAAATGATTCAGATATTCCTTGCGAGTGTCTTCATCATCAAAGGAATAATCATCGTTATCTGCAGCTTGTGGCATGATATGCTCTAACTCAATCTTTTTATTTGTTTTAATGCTATCTTTTTGATTCAAGTATAGCTCGATAAATTTAAGAATTTGGAATGCTTTTGGAGCTTGCTTCTTATTTTTGGAGCCAAAATCTTTCACAGGCAATAAAGCACGAATCAAGTCGACATATGGTTTTGTTCGTGACTCTAACTCTGTTACTGCAACCTCTAGTCTGCGTGCTGGATCAGATTCATACAAAATCTTTTCTATAATTTCAGGTAATTCCGCTTCAATTGCATTCGTCTGTGTATACGAGAATATTACTGCTGCTACATATCTCACAGCCGCATCAACGAGTTGCACCTTGTCTACACGCGAAGCATTATAGAACGGCATTAACAACGGATGAATTTGAACTGTATTAAATAATGTAAATAACGTATACATCCCATCATCATTGGACAAAAAATCGTTAGACAGTGGATCTTTATTGATACTAGCATACACCTTACTGATAGAATTGATATCTGATGAAAGTTGTAAAATATCGTTAGCAACGAGGTCATTGTCTTTAAAATGCTCAAATAAATCCTTCTTCTTTACATTAATAGCTTTTGTACCAATAATAAAATGTTTAATGAAAGTAGATGTTTCAATCGCTTTTGATTTACCTGTATCTTTCAGATTTTTTAAGAACTGACTCCAGCTATCAGAGAAATCTTTAATTTGATTCTGTGTAATGCCAGGTGCAGAAGTAAGATTCTTCAACAAGTAATTTTTTAAAAGATCTAATGGCTCTAATGACTGCCCACGATTGTTTAAAATCTCAAACAACTGGAATGCACGTTCAATCGATGGTGCTGTAGTTTCTATTAACTTAACTTTAGTTGTTAAGTACTGCAAGAAATATAGTAATTTCTGAGGTTCATCATCATAAATACTTCTTAAGTGCTGAAGAATAGATTCATAAACAGCCTCTAAGTTATTAGCACTGGTGTTATCCTCATCACTCACTAAAGCACCTTGCTTAATGATACTTTTATAAGTCTCTTTAAAGTCTAAATCCTGAGTATGGAGGATTTTGTAATCTACAAACTGCAAATTATTATCTAGTATTCTAAAATACTCTTTAAAGCTAAAAGTATGCCCCATCCACATATCAGCATTAGCACCTAAATTTCGACGAGTCTCTTCTGCAATATCCATAAACAAGTTATTTAATGCACAAAAAATGAGCGTCAATGTTGTAAGCCTTTGTTGACCATCGATTACATCAAATCTTGTGGGATTATTCTCATTGCTAATCAAAACAATATTTCCTAATAAATACCCAGGCAACGTATCAAGCCTATCCGTGTAATTATCTGTATCTTCCTTGAAATCAGAAAAAAGTGTATCTACTTCTTTATCAGTCCACACAAAACTCCGTTGAAAGTCAGGTATAACAAATTGATTTTTATTATCTAATATTCCCTTAATATCCTTCATTAAGGACGTAATTTCAGCCATGATATCCTCCCCATATCAAAATTTAAGTTAACTTATCTCTATTAGATCATAAAAATAAGATGAAGATCAACACTTTAAATTTATAGATTATCAAAAACAAAATATTTTATACATAAAATAACCACCCCATAAAAGAGTGGTTATTTTTGTCTTTAAAAGAAAATATTGATTTTTTGGCCCCGAATGAGGATTATTTAATATTCGCTAGTATTTACACCGAAGCTTTATGGGACTTCTTCCTATTGCCGTCCCCTTATGGGGATTATTTAATTTAACATGAAAGGAAAAAAAGTATGAAACTAACGTATACCGTAGATGAATTTCCGTCCCCATTAGGGGATTAATTAATTTAACCTACATAAGCTGAGAGACAGCATAGAGAAGATAGAAGCAGAAGCATTTCCGTCCCCATTAGGGGATTATTTAATTTAAAGTGCACGCAAGTTGCAAGAAAATGAGCAATTGCCTTTAGTGTTTCCGTCTCCATCTGGGGATTATTTAATTTAACGGTACGCCGGGATCATTAGAAATCGACAATCTAACATTCTATGAGTTTCCGTCCCCATCAGGGGATTATTTAATTTAACACATCTGATTTGTTGGTGTTATACGTTACAGGTTTAACAGTAGCTTTCCGTCCCCATCAGGGGATTATTTAATTTAACTTGCTTCTGGCTCGTCAGTTGATATTAGTTACGACGAACTAGCTTTCCGTCCCCATCAGGGGATTATTTAATTTAACCCTATCTCTGAAACAGTAGATATTTACTGGTTCTAAAATGCAAAAAACGGCGGAGATCGTAAATAGACCTCTAAAGGTACTTTAGCAAACTAAAATAATACCATTTAACCGCGCCACTATCACAACGGCGCAGATTTAGTTTTTCAATGGTTAAATCTAGGTCTATTATAGCACAGCATCAATAGAAATGAAAAACATATGAAAACAGAGCTATCTCATAACAAGATAGCTCTGTCTAAGAGTGAAAACCTTTTAAGTTTATTTATGATCAGCTTATTTTCCCTATTATATTTTCTCCCTATATGTCCTCCTTTTCTCTCCCCTCTTAAACCTACTTTCACCCCCTAACGTGTTATCTCGTTAGGTCTCTCCAGGCGATAAATAGTTCGGCCACGACTTGTGGGTTTTGGCTGAGTTTGATGCGGGCTAGCATTTTGCGCACGTAGTTGCAGTGTTCTAGCATGGCTTCGTTCAGTTTGTGTTTAACGTGACGCGGGGATTGGTACACCAAAATCGGTGCGAAGTTCCCCACGTGAATATAGCTCGTATCGGGTTCCGGACCTTCCGTAACGATATATTCATAAGGTATAGCCACGTTAAAGAGGCCGTACACCACGTCTTTGCCGACAGGACGCCGACATTTGATATGGGCAAAGGTTAGATGCGGACCATAGGTCTTAGGCGATGTATAGCTACTACGCCGACCGTCGCTGGTCATAATGTAATTGGGCCTCAGCCCTTCCTGTAGCGCCAACTCTCGCGTAATGGTGCGCATCGGCAGACAGACCAGTTCTTCACGACCATCTACGAAATAGCACTTCGTACTGTCACCACCACCAGGCTCATAAGTAGGAATAAAACAAACAATGTGGTTCTTTGGATTCGTATAGATCAAATCCAAATCCTCTCCCTTAGATAGCCGAGCGGCCATCATATCTGTTAATTCATCATGTGTTATCATAGGAATTCTCTCCCCTCTAATTAGGAACATTCCTTTCAACAATACAATGAACACGTGTTCTGTGAAAGCAGATTCGCATGCTTTAATCTGCTGCTGATTTAATTGTATACTACGTTGAATATTTTGTAAATATATACACAAAACTATAGAAATTTATGTATAATTAAAGACTTTATGATCTTGTAAAAGTTACATATACCTCGATGTGTCAATATTTTCTCATTTAAATTGAGAAATGCATATTTTATGTATATCTATTAATCGAGATTAACAGAAATATGCAGATTTTGGAATATAAATAAGAAATTAAATTATATTAACACATGTACATTACACTAACGCCCCTTAGGGCTAATGTATTCTATACATTCTAGATAGACCTAGCTCAATAGTCTAAAAAGTCGGTCTAATGCACTTTTATCTTTTTAAAATCTGTGGTCAAGTATCTCCGAAGCTTCCGTATGGCTCGTTCATGACGGCGCTGGATGGCTTGGCGGCTACAGTTCAGTTCTTCACTGACCGATACCAAGCTTTGGCATTCTCCGTAAACGCGACGCAATAGGTCACGCTGATCTGGAGACAGTCTGCCTAACGCCCATACGAGACGTGCTCGTAAGCGTTGTTCCTCATCGGCGGTCATAATCATGTCCGCTATATTTTCTCCTGATGAGAAGATATCCATACCAACCGTGACCTCTCCATCTTCGGTGATGCGGTCTGGTATATGAATCTCACGATGATTACGCAACCGTTCTCGTTTCCAATACCGCATATAACCATATCTAATGCCAGCTTTCACAAAGCCAGGAAATGGTACGGTCCCTTTTAGATCAAAGCTATAAATCGATTCCAAGAGTATGGCCCATAAATAGCTCTCTAGGTCTTCCCTAAACTCGCGGTTTCCGGTCCGATTCGTATAGTGCAAGATGAGTGGTCGATACCTGCGACAGAGCTCTATTTGTGCCGCATCATGGCGCAGCTCATCAACAGACCACGGCTGATATCCAACGGTCTGAATCCGCATATTCGGATTTTGACAAATCGACACAAGACTTTTATCCGATAAGGATGTTAATACCTGATGCCCACAAATGAGGGTCTGTAATTTCAACTCCTCTGGCACCTTGTACTTTGGTTCCTTAGAAAGTACTTCATTAGAAGTTTTTTCCGCAGGTGATAGCTCCTCAGATTGTGCTTTTTTAGATTGTCCTTTTTTAGATTGTGTTTTTTCAGATACTGATTTTCTAATAACTAATTTCTCCGATTGTAAGCTTGCAGTTTTAATACAGGTTCGTTGTACTAACGGTTCTTCATTTGTGTATAACATAAATCCCCTTTCCTGCCATGGCATAGCGCTTATCTACACAATAGCGTGGATCGGGGATTTTGACAAATTGGCAATTTCTTTGAATTCCGTCATATTCTGTTACATCCTACCATTAATTTCTACTCATAAAAGGTCATAACTATACATCTAGATAGGTAATTGCTGAAAATAAATAAACAACACAAAAAGACACCACAGAGGAAGTGTGGTGTCTGATTAAATTATCTGATTAAATTGCAATACAAGAGGCTTCCACAAAGTCTTTCAGTTGTGGTTTTACGTAGGTTTGGTACACGTCTGCACCGTTGCCACGCACGATGTCGCCCCAGTATTTATACACATAGCGGTACCAGAAATGGAACATGC
>ERZ772962.132-NODE-132-length-40965-cov-9.573747_pt1 | contig 40965 bp, 38 predicted proteins | sample MGYA00580676_ERZ772962 | MGnify/ENA primary metagenome ERZ772962 (study PRJEB29015, sample SAMEA2738049) | human oral metagenome | biome: human oral; feature: human-associated habitat; material: saliva | place: China | collected 2230 ...
AAAGTGTGATAAGTCCAGTTTTTATGCGGATAACTAGATTTTTATGCTATTTTTAAGCATAAAACTTTTACTTAAGTCCGCTAAACCTAATACTAAAAATATAATAGCAGCTATATAAAAAAATTGTTTTTCCATCTCTACCACCTAACTACAAATTAAATAATTTATAACTAGTATTCTTTTTTCTCCATAATCATAACGGACAATTTTACTGCAACCCCTATGATTAATATGCTTACAACTAAAATTCCTAAGCAAATCATTGATATAGAATTCTTACTAAAAATCTCCATTAGTTCTGCAAGAAAATCCGACTTTTCTTTTAACAGTGTTGATAAAGCAAATATTAAGAAATAAGTGATTACCATAATGAGTCTACCCTTTTCAGCACCATATTTAAGAATAAATGGTAATTGAATGGCAGACATAAGTATACTAGCAGCTAATGTAATTAAAGCAATAAACACTATATTATCCAATGACATTTGATTTTTTGTCATCAACAGTACAAAAATGCAGATTGAACCGACCAAACCAAAGGCAAATGCAAAGAAAAGCTTGCTCAACACATAACTGCTCTTTTTTATTGGCATCGAAAATGCAAACTGTTCGAAATTTGATTTTGTATCATAACCAAAGGCGATTGCAGTAAGTATGAGCGGAATCATTGCACATATTAACGGAACCATAAACAATTCATTTTCATAAATTCCATATACAGCCAGTGCAATACTGATAGTAACCGTTAATAATAATGTCTTTTTTAAAGTAGCTATATCTTTCAAAATTAATGCTATCATTATTGTCTCACTCCTTTCACAAAGTAAATCATAATATCCTCAATTGACGGTTTTTGTAACTTGATACCATCAGGTACAAGACTCTTTTTAACAAGTAACTCTTGCCCAAAAGAATGTATTCTTCTTCCTACAATGGCTTCTTCATCAAAGTTATTTACTTCTTCATTGGATAAAGTACATATACCGTAGTTTTCTTTTAACTCATCTTTTGTTTCCATAAATAAGATTTTTCCATTGTGAATAAAAGCAATGTAATCTGCCACTTTTTCTAAGTCAGATAAAATATGGGAAGAAATAAGAATTGTATGATTTTCATCTTGCATAAAATCTAATAACAAATCCAAGATTTCCTCTCTTACAATTGGATCAAGCCCACTTGTTGCTTCATCTAAAATCAAAAGTTCAGCATTGTGAGATAAAGCAACAGCCATTGAAAGTTTCATTTTCATACCACGAGAATAATTTTTAATCATCTTTTTATGTGGTAAATTGAATTTTTCAACGAATCCATAAAACTGCTTTTTATCCCATTTTGAATAAACTCTATAACAAAACTTTTCAACATCGATTAATGTCATTTCTTCCGGCACTAACAAATCATCAAATACCACTCCAAGTTTATCTTTCAGTTCAACACTATTAGGATTTTCCTCATCTAAAAGTCTTATATCGCCAGAGTCTTTTCTTAAAAGCCCAAGTAACAATTTTATAGTTGTACTTTTACCAGCTCCATTCTGTCCGATATATCCAACTATTGTTCCTTTCGGAATAGTAAGATTTACCGGTCCTAGTTTAAAACTGTCAAATGTTTTTACTAAATCTTTAATTTCAATAGCATATTTACTCATATTCACCCTCCACATAACTCTTTAACATTTCTATCAATTCATCACTGGATACATCTGCAATTTCTGAAAGTTCAACTACTTCTTGAAGCTTCGATTCAATTTTCTTTAAGTATTCTTCTCGAATTAGTTCTTTATTTTGTGCTGCAACAAAATTACCTTTTCCTTGTACCGAATTTATAAACCCGTCTAACTCTAATTCATCAAAAGCTCTTTTTGCAGTTAACATGCTTACTCTTAATTCTTTCGCTAAGAATCTTATCGAAGGTAGTTGTTCTCCCACTTTCAAATCTCCAGAAATGATTTGTGCTTTAATTTGATTTTTTATTTGCAGATATATTGGATCATCACTGGAATTATTTATCTGTATATTCATCCTCAACCCCCTACTGTTATTTGTGTTTTAACTGTTATTATTATAGCATAACAGTTAAAACATTTCAATATCTAAAAAGAAGCAGACAAAATTTTCTTTGCCCGCTTCTTCTCATTACTACCTAAAGTCTTTCAGCAATTCTCTTAACTTGTCCAATATCTTATTTCTTCTCTTTATGAGAGCTGGATGAGATATTTTTTTCGTTTCAGCTACCGAACGAATAGTTTCATCATTAAAATAAAGTCTATCAATTATTTCTCTTTCTTCATCATTTAATTTTGATAGTGCATCTCGCACTGCCTCTATCATCATTTGTGTCTGAACAATCTTATCTACATCAAATCCCTCATCAACGATACTATCTTCAAAATGCCCATCATGGTCAAAAGAAGAAAATAAAAGCAGTTGATTTTTTCGATCTATCTGCTTCAAGTAATTCTCATGATTTTTCTCTTGCCAATAGACTTTATAAATCTCCTCGCTAACTTTGATCTTCTTTCCGTTTACAAACAAGAAATATTCTTTATTCATTCTTCGTCCTCCTTTTCGTTTCAAAATCTTGTTTGAAGACAAAAAAGGAGGACTACGGCATGATGTCACACCGAGTCCTCGCAAATGAACAAAAACAGTTCTACTATTTAATTTATTAAGTTTAGAATTAGGTAAAGGATAAATGCAATAAGGAAAATTTTCCGCACAAAAAATTATGAATCCCTTTTATTAAATCGTGCGTAACCCATCCCATGCACATCATCCTCCTAATTAACAGTTAAATCTTCATCTCCTTGTAATTGCTAATTTTAGAAAGCTTATTTATGCGAATTTTATTTTTGAAATCTATCAAACCAAGTTGAAGCTTCCTGAATACCATTTCGATTTAGGCTATAAAAAATAAAATTCTTATATTTTCTTTCTGTAACCATATCTACTTTTTTTAGTATCGCTAAATGATACGAAATTTTTGAATTTGGTAGAGCAAATTTTTCTGCAATATCCCCTGCAGATAACTCTCCATTATTCAATTCATTTAATATATCCAGTCTTATCGGATCGGATAGAGCTTTAAACTTATCATAATAATCCATTAGCTTAGCCTTTCCATAATCTATTTCAAATTTTTTCAAAATAATTATAACATCACCACAAGGATGAACTCAATAACTATTTCAATTTTTTTAGAAATAGTTTCTTAAATACGCTGACATTAACTTCTATACTTGGTATAATTAAGACACAAACTCATATCTCGCTTAACGCTTGTTTTACAAATCATTCTTATGTAGCAAGCACAGTAAGTGTGTACCCACTTACGAAAAATCGATGAAGCAGCCCCTCGTGGAGTTGCTTCTTTTTTTATCAATTTTAGCTTGTTAGGGAGTACCCTAAGACCCCATTTTTTGAAAGGAAGTAACAGACATGGCAAATAGAATTAGAAATGTTCAGCTGAAAATAAACTTAACAGAAGAAGAAAAAGCACTCTTTGAAAAGAAAATGAAGATGTCAAAGTGTAAGACCATGAACCATTTTCTAAGAAAAGTAGTATCTGAATCAGATATTTATGTTGTCGATTTAGAACCATTTAGAGATATACAAGGATTACTTTTTAGATATGCAAGTAGCGTCAACCAAATTGCTAAACGAGTTAATTCTACTGGTGTTATCTATAGCGATGACATCAAATATATACAATCCCACATTGAACATCTATCAAAAGAAATATGGCAAATACATTCCCTACTACTTAATAAAACTACTAACAAAGGAGATGAGGTTTAAATGGCAATCACAAAAATACATCCAATAAAATCAACACTTAACCTCGCTATTGCCTATATAACAAATGAAGAAAAGACAGACGAAAAAATATTGGTAAGCACAAATAAGTGCTTTGCTTCTACTGCCCATGCTGCTTTTATGAAGACTAGAGAAGATAATAAAGTTAATGGAACAGTACTTGCAAGACACCTTATTCAGTCATTTATGCCTGGTGAAGCAACGCCCGAAATGGCACATCAAATCGGTCTTGAACTGTGTAAAAAGATATTAAAGGACGAATATGAATTTGTACTATCTACTCACATAGATAAAGGGCATATCCACAATCACATCATATTCAATAATGTAAATATGGTTACAGGCAAGTGCTATCAATCCAACAAGAGAAGCTATCATCAAATTAGGTATCAAAGTGATAAACTATGCAAAGAAAACAACCTATCTGTTATTGATGAGTTCTACGAAACTTATAGGAAGAAATATAAAACTAATGGTAAGTCATGGTATGAAAATGACCAACTTAAGAAAGGTACTTCTTGGAAAAGTAGACTTCAATTTGATATAGATAGAGCTATTAAACAATCCAAAGATTGGGCTGATTTTATAAAGAGAATGGCTACCCTTAATTATGAAATCAAATATGGAAAACATATTGCATTTAAGCACAAGGACAAAGAAAGATTTACAAGAGCTAAGACTATTGGAGAAGATTATACTGAGGATAGATTAAAAGAGCGTATCTTAGATAATGCTAATCAAAGAACCTATGCTGTTAAAAAACGTATCGGAAATATAATTGATATTGAGAATAATGAAAAGATAAAATCAAGTAAAGGCTATGAGTATTGGGCTACAAAACATAATTTGAAAACTGCAGCCGATACTGTACTTTTGATGCGTGAAAAAAGATTTAAGTCTATCTCCCAGCTGGATGAATACATTAAAGAGAGTGCATTAAAAAGACAAGATTTACAGGATCAAATCAAAGTTGTTGATAACAAAATTTCAACTCTATCAAATATTATGGAACAAGTTCATACCGTAAAATTGTATCGTCAAATCTATTTAGAATATAAGAAAGATCCATCTGATAAGGCTTTTTCTGAAGAACATAAATCAGAAATAACGCTCTATGAAAATGCCCTTTCAGACCTAAAAAAATCTTACTCAAAACTTCCAAACTCCAAGGATATTTTGAAAGAGCTTGATTCATTGCATGAAAAAAAGAATACCCTGATGCAAGAGTATTCTTCTTCAAAATCCGATATGAAAGAACTATATCAAATCAGAAAAAATTATGAAAAATATATGGGTAAGGAGATTGAAAGGTAATTCATTCTCCTTTTTCTCCTCTCAAAAAATCTATAACGGCCATTGCAATTTTTTTAGATAAAATTGGTGGAACAGCATTGCCTATCTGTTTAAATGCAGCTGTTCGTGAATGTTCAAAATAAAAATCATCTGGAAATCCTTGTATTCTAGCTGCTTCTCTTACTGTAATTGAACGATTCTGTCTTAAATCTGGATGAATATAGTAATGTCCATCTTTCGCTATATGAGCAACAACTGTATGACTAACAGAGCCATAATCCAAAGCTTTATATCTATCTAAAAAAGATGTTGTATTAGAATGCGTTTGTAGTTCTTCAGGTATATCGATATACCTTAAATTCTTACCTTTTTTCTTAGCTCTTAGTACCAATTTATATATCTTCAAATCATTTTCATTATGAGGTCTTGCAGCATGTTGTGTTAAAATATCATCTTTTTTACGAATATATTTTTCAACGAACTGACTCGAAACATCACAACGATACTTATGAGAACTTCCTCCAGACTTTATACTTGGCAAGTCCTCAAACAATTCTTTTATAGTTGGAGCAGCCTCAACATATTCAGCCAAACTGTCAAAAAATGAGTTATCGAACACTAAATCTTTTCGATGTCCGACAAGTATTAAACGTTCTCTTTTTTGTACTACACCATAATTACTTGCATCTACTATTTGATAATCTACCTCATATCCGCACTTATCAAATTCGCAAATTATTTTTGGCAAGAGTAACTCTCCTGATAAATCTTTAAAAGAAAGCAACCCTTTAACATTTTCAAAAACAAAGAACTTTGGTTTATATTTATCCAGAAAATCTAAATAATGTTTATACAGATAAATTCTTTTATCTGTAGATTTTTTCGACTTGTTATTGGCTCTACCGATTGTAGAGTATGCCTGACACGGTGGTCCACCAATAATACCATCTAACTCATTATTGCCTAATCTTTGGTCAATAAATTCAAAAATCGAAGGTATAGTATCTTTACTTATTTCCTTATTCAATATATCTTTAGTTAGATTTCTTGGTATAATCGAGTACAAATCATCTCTCGAGATTTTTCCTTGAATATATTCAAAATATGGAGATAGGTTATTTTCTTTTTTTAAATAGTAATATATGTTTCTTAATTCTAAAGAAGAGCAAGCATCTTTGTCCATTTCTATATGACAAATAAAATTATAATAGTCTTTATACCTAAAGCCTTCGGTTAATCCACCTGCTCCCGAAAACACATCTACTATATTGAGCATAACCACACCTCCTTTCAAGTTGTTTTATCACTATACTTCTTTATCTGGTTTATAAATGCTCTCAATCTCTTTATACCTAGTTATATAATCTTTATTATATTGCTTTGCCTGCTGCAGTAAATCTGAATACGATTTAATATAGAGTTTGCCTGTATCTTCCAAAGACGAATAAAAATCTGTCGTCTCATCGTCCATCACAAAACTATCTGAAATCAAAAATGTTTTAACACCGTTTGCAATACTCTCTTTATGATTTTTCAGCAAAAATCTTTCGTATTCCCTTGCTTGTCTAATTTCTTTTAACGAAATTTTTATTCTTGGTCTCTTTAATTCAATTATTATCAATTCGCCATTTACTAAATTGCAAAGAAAATCTAGTCTTCTATTTTTTTCTTCAAGTTCTGTATCTGGAAAATTTTCTTTTAATATCTTCTTGAAGGTAACTTCTCGTTCAAATGTTGTAATCCTTGGATCCAATATCCATGGAAATTTTTCTAAGAAAGGTTGAATAACTTTTGTTTCACTTGCATCATTTCTTACATACTTTTCGAACTGTTCAATTGCCTTAATACGTCCGATTGATATTTTAGCCAACTCTTTAGATTCTATATATTCCCAATCTGTAGTAATTTTTTCCACTTTATCAACCGTTAAATCTTCATCATCTAACTCGGCAATATAATTTTGAAAACTTTCAAATTTATATAATGTTTTCATGCTATCTAAGATTCGTTTCAACGAGTCAATATTATCAGTTTCTATCGAGTTAGCAATTAAAGTATCTTTAACTTTATTTATACTAGATATTTCGAGTTTTGACATTCCTTCAAAAAAATCTTCAGGAAGTTGCAACTGTTCTTCTTTCTTATCTTTTCTCTTTTTTCTCCAAGAATTTGAAACTTTAGATACTAATTTATTAAGATATTGTTTTAATTTAGCTGTATCTTCATCCGCTTCCCATAAAATGTTTTTTCTATCTGTGGATATAAAATCAGCTTCATTTGAATCATCAATAAAATCTATATTAAAATATCCAGTAACATATCCATTAAACGTATCATTCGCTCTGTCATCAAAAAAATCATTCTCAGCAGCAAGTTTATTTCTTACATAAATGTAAAAACCTGCTTCCGATTTGTTCAATGGTGTTTTTTTTGTAAAAATTTTACCTGAAACATTATGAGATTTCAACCATTCAAACCATTCTGTTTGACTTAACTCGCTTTCAAAATCATCTGGGAAATTCCAGTCAAATTCTTTATCTAATTTCTCAAAATATATGGATTTAGTTATTTCAATGCGTCTATCCGATGTTAAATCAACTAACTCCACTTTAAAATCAGAATCATAGAACGAAAATCTTTTTGATAAATTATATGCCAGAGTGTCTATATCCATAATATTTTTTTGAGTTATCTCTTTAATAATTACTTGTGTTTGATGTAGCTCATCTGTTTTTTCATTTTCATATAATGCCTTTGGCTTATATTCATCCTTGATTTCAGCCTTAAGTTCATCGTAGTTCATACTAAAGGCGTTTTTTATTCCTTCTTTTATCGAATGAACTTCAATTGTGTTTGCTATTCCAAATACTGCTAATTTCCCAAGTCCCTTTTTACCGGTTACTTTTCTGCCTTTAATTTTAGATAATCCAGTTCCCTCGGCTTTTCTTCTATTTCTACCAATTTTCAAGAAATTTTCATTCAATTCCTCGTGATTCATTCCAATTCCATCATCTGTAACTGTAACAATTTTATTATTGTAATCTATTTCTATTACAACATTTTCAGCATCTGCATCATATGAGTTAGAAATAAGTTCAGCAATTACTGGGGGAAATTTGCTATACAACTTAATACCTAGATGATCAATTGTATTCTTATCAAATTTTATTTTAAATCCACTATTTTCCATAATATTACATCTGATAAAACTATCAGACCCTCCTAGCATTCCTATTTCCATCTACAATCTATCGATATAATTGTTGTAGGCATACCTATAATTTGTATATCAAACTTCAAACTTGATTCAACCTTAGTCGAAGCATTATGAATTCTGAAACTAAATTGCCAACCGCCATCAAGGTATAGTTCCAATGTATTCTTACTGTCTGGTTTATATTCCAAGCTAACAATCCTTGTTGGAAGTGTTGATATTGGCAATTCAACACTTCTTTTACGCTTTTTACCCTGTCTATTCAACGTTCCTCTCAAATTGTAGCTTTGAATTTGAGTTATCTTTTTATTATCAATCCCAATTACTTTATAAAAATCAAATTCTCCGAGCAAATACTCAACCATCAATCTAGGAATATCTTTACTAAACAAGCAATTTTGTCTCTCCAGTTCCCCTTTAAATGCATTTAATAAAGGAACATATACATCGTCTTCTTTGTTAGGTAATTCACTCCACTTAGAACCCTTTTGTTTTTCAGAATCAAGATATTCAAATATTGGTTTAATATCTTTCCAATATTGTTCAGAACAATCTATTCCATACCACTTTTTTCCAAAATCTAAATTTTTAGATAATCTACTATGTTTTACAGCAAAATGGTTGTGTTTTACGCTAAGACCAATTTCCCACTCAATACCTCGTCTAATAATCAGTACATCTCTTACATCGCCTTCTTTACCTTTATCATCTGATTGAATTTTCAATTCCAACTCATCTAATCCATCATCTAAAATCAACGGTTCAAGTTCAAATATAGTATTTACTCCAGCTAATGCACTAATCTTGTATATAGCTTTTTCAGAATCGGTTAAAGTATTCCATGCACGTTCTGCAGCATAAAAACTACTGTTTTTTTCTATCTTTGCCGGACGAACTTTTGATATTTCTTCAAACAATGTAGTTAAATAAGAAAACTCATATGCCCTTCCTTGATTATTACTTTTTTCACTCATAGATTACCTCCGCCTAATTATCTGTGCCTGTTTTTAAGAGACTCAAATTTGAACTAGAATTACGCAAAGCTTCTAAAATTGACTCAGCCATAACATACGCTAAGTTCACAGGAACAGCATTACCAATCATTTTATATGCATCGTTCAAATTCGTATAATAGAATTTAAAATTATCTGGGAATCCTTGTATTCTTGCACACTCTCTCACGGTTAATCTTCTATATAGTGCTTCCTTACCAGGTTCAAATATATTTTTATTTTTTTCTACTTTAGGCATAACTGGTGCTTGCGGATGTAGTTGACACTGTCTACCAGATGCCTGGACCGTAAATGCCTGTTCATCCCATTGTCTAACTCTATTTCTACTCATAAATATTGGCGAATAGGCACCAATAAAGTATTCATGATTCAAAACTTTACAGTTATCACCATTTGTCTTATTTTTTTCTAATGCTGGAATTGCCGAATCTTTTAAATCAAATATCGCATCTTTAAAAGTCAACTTTGACTCGTATGGTTTAGGTGGTTCAAATTTGATGTTTAAATCCTTTCTAAATCCAACATAGAAAACTCTTTTTCTATCTTGAGGAACACCATAATCACTAGCATTTAACAAATGAATGAAAACATCGTAACCAGCTTCCTCAAATTGAGAAACAATATTTTCAACAGCACTATTATGCCTTTTCGCCATCATGCCCTTAACATTTTCTGCTAAGAAGAACTTCGGCTTTTTATCTTTCAAAATGCGTATGTACTGATAAAATAATTGTCCTCTAGGATCATCAATCCCCTTTAATGACCCTGCCTCACTCCAAGACTGGCATGGCGGACCTCCGATAATACCATCACATTCAGGAAACATCTCTGAAGGAATACCACAAATATCTCCCTTAATAAGTTTTGTATCATGATTTTTTTCATATGTTTCCCAAATTGTTTTATCGTATTCATTAGCAGCTACAACATTAAACCCTGCTTTTTCAAAGCCTAAGTCTAATCCTCCCGCTCCTGAAAACAAGCTAATTAAATTCATTTTATATTTCCTCCGAAGAATCATTAACACATTCTACAATCTCTGAAATATCACATTCCAATACATTACAGATTCTTAGTAACACGTCAGTTGTGACATTATCACCATTTTTAATTTTATAGAATGTACTTTTACTCACTTTTGCTTTTTTCATAAGTTCAGTATTTTTCATATCTTTATCTATCAATTTTTTAAACAATTTTTTATAGCTGAATTTTGACATGACTAACCTCCAGTCATTTTCTTGTTAAAATCATATCGCTTCTATTATACCACAAAACTAGTACTTATAGTACACTTTTATTCCCTTTTCTCGAACTAGTTTTGCAAAAAAAAATAATCGGTGCAGCCCGAAGACTACACCGACATATCTTATCTCTCAGTTTCCTTTAGAGATTCTTTCTTTTCTACAGGTTTTGCTTTTTCTTCAGCCTTATATTTCTTTATTGCTCCAAGTACCGATTCTTTCTTTTCTTCTTGCTTCTTCATCTGTTCCTTTGCTTTTAAAAGCTTAGACGATAGTATTCTAACATTAGTATGTTCCTTTCCGTTATCGTCAATGGATGTTCTTACCTGACCAAAAATCTTTACAAAGTCACCTTGCTTAAAATTCTTTGGTATATCTCCCTTATCTCCATAAGCCGAACAATTTATATAAGTCTTATTTCCCTCATCATCTTTTGACACAACCGAGAAATTAACTACTTTAAAGGCTTCTCCATTTTTGTTTTCTCTTTCAATTGTTTCAATCTCACCTACGACATTCCCAACAATGTTCACCAGATTATTATCTTCTTTTTCAATTGCTGCACTTTCTTTAATCTGTCCATTTTCTCTAAGTTCATCAATCAAATAATCAAACTCATCATTAAGTAAGCTCATACTGTCATTATCCATATACTCCTGGTACAACCTATCCAAGGCATTTTTATCATTGATACCTTTTTCAAAACTAATTAGTGCCTTTGCAAAATCTTCGTGTTTTTCGTTTGCCATTTGTTCTAGTGTATTTCTCATTTCTTTGTAGTTCATAATATACCTCCATTTTTCTACTAAAAATGAAAAGGAGCTTGTAATAAGCCCCTTAACGTTCATCGTGTTCTTTTGATTTATTTTCTCGTGTTTCTGCTTGTTTTTCTTGTGACTGATATGACTTAATTTGCCCTAAAATAGATGGTTTTTCTTTGCTTTCTGCCCTTGCATTAAGATTATCCTCTACATCATAAGTAGTTTCAAAATAGTCACTATCTCTAAAGTCATTATCGTATCTATCTGGCACACCATCATTGTCCAAATCTTCTGCAAGCGGATCATAGATATTACCATCGTCATCTCTTTCAAGACCTAATGCTTTTTTAAGGTCATTATCATCAATAGATACAAACTCTCCAAAGTCTCCATATTCCATTTCTTGTTTTAGAAATTCCAATGCCTTTTCTTCACTTCCAAGGTCTTTGAGATAATCAATCTTTGTGATTGATTCTCCATTGATATATTGAGTAGCTGTAAAATCTTCTAAGCTAATTTCATATTGGATTTCATGCTTTTCATCTGGTGTAGTAGTATATGCAATTCCAATATGAGCAAGGTCAGGAAATAGATTATTAAAATTCTCATAGGTATAACTATCATCTTCATATTCCCTTTTGCAAAAATCTACAATAGCCCTCTTTACATCTTCAAGTAATGGATTAGGATTTTCTTTTTCTTCTACTTCTCCCATATCAAGTAGCTTGTTTAATTCTGTAAGCCTTAATACTTTTGTCTTTAGTTCATCTGCTTTTTCAAAAGGCTTTATTACTTCTTCTTTTGCATTTTCCAGTTGTTCCTTTGTGCTAACGAGTTTTTCTTCAAGACGATTTAACCTTTCAGGTATTTTATCAATAGCATTGTCTAATCTTGTAATATTACCATCTGAACTTGTACCAAGCTCTCCTGAATGGTTTGTAGCACCTTTTAAAGTGAAATTATGCTCATTGGTGAAGAAGTTATAGCTTACCTCTAAATCCATATTTCGATACTGTCCGATAACCTTACTTTCATTAAGTTTTACAGTTTTAATCGCTTCTAAAAGCTTTTCTCCAGCTATCTTTTTATCTCGAATTATCTCGCCATTAATCGTGATAGAAGTGAATTTATTTTCACCACTTCCTTGTGGTTCAACATTTTCTATATCTCTTTTCACTGCTTCAATTAGCTTTTCTGTTCTTGCAATTTCTTCCGGGTAGGTTTTCACCACCTTGTCCTCTAATCTGTAACGGTTGGACTTATAGTTTGCTTCCAACATTTTAAGTTTTGTAACTTCATTATCTAAATCCATCTTTTCTTTTATCTTTGGATCACCAGTAGCAAGTGCTTTAATCTCAGCATAGTTCAAACTACTTTCATCTACATCTTCTGCAACACGAACAGGTGTCTTTGAAGTCATAATCTGTGAAATAAATTTCTGCTTATTCTCTATTGTCTGCCACAAGTAGCTGTCAAATGTATTCTCTGTAACATAACGATAGATACTAACTTCCTTATTTTCATTGCCTTGGCGAACAATTCTACCACTTCTCTGCTCAAGGTCAGCAGGTCTCCATGGTACATCTAAATCGTGCATTGCAATTAGTTTATTTTGCACATTTGTACCAGCACCCATTTTCTGAGTAGAACCCATTAAAATACGAATTTCTCCATTTCTTACCTTTGCAAAGAGTTCATCTTTTTGCTTATCAGTATTGGCTTCATGTATAAAGGCAATTTCTTCCTTTCGTATTCCTAAATCTACAAGTTTATCCCTAATATCATCATAGATATTAAAGCTGCCATCACCTTTAGGTGTAGACATATCTGAAAATAGAAGTTGTGTTGATTTTTCTTCTTTTGTCTTATCCCAAATAGAAAATACATTTTTAACACATACATTAACCTTTGAGTTTTCATCATCTGGAAGTAAAGGATTGATTAAACGCTGATCTAAGGCAAGTTTCTTACCATCATTAGTAATCTTAAGCATATTATCTTCTTCAGGCTCTACGGACTTATTACGCACCTTATCAGCCCTTTCAGACAAGCTCTTTAGTATTTCTTTTTGTTCTTCACTTGGCTCAGTCTTAATGACCTTAAAATGAGCTTCTGGAACAGGAAGATTGAGCATATCTGCAGTTTGAATATCCGCTACTTCCTTAAACATACTCATAAGCTCAGGTAGGTTATAAAACTTAGAGAAACGAGTCTTCACTCTGTAGCCTGTTCCCTCTGGAGATAACTCGAAAGCAGATTGTGTTTCTCCAAAGGTTGATGCCCATGAATCAAAATGCTCTAATCCATTCTTTTTTAAAGTGTCGTACTGTAAATATCTTTGCATAGTATAAAGCTCTGTCATTGAATTCGATACTGGAGTACCTGTAGCAAATACAATTCCTTTGCCACCAGTCATTTCATCCATGTATCGACATTTCATAAACATATCCGATGATTTAAAAGCTTCAGATTGCCCAATACCTGCAACATTTCTCATTTTTGTATAAAGATATAGGTTCTTATAATTATGAGCTTCATCAACAATCAGCTTATCTACGCCAAGCTCTTCAAAAGTAATAACATCATCCTTTTTGAAATCATCATTTAACTTTTCAAGTCTTGTTTCTAGTTTTTTTCTGGTCTTTTGAAGCTCTTTTACTGTAAAATTTTGATTTCTGTCATGCTTATACTCTTCTACATAATTGATAATCTCATCAATCTGGTCTTGAATGTGCTTTTGTTGATATTCCTTAGACATTGGAATTTTTTCAAACTGACTATGCCCAATAATAACTGCATCATATTCACCTGTTGCAATTTTCCCTATAAATCTCTTTCGATTCTTTGGCTCAAAGTCTTTTTTATCAGCCACCATAATATTAGCTGATGGGTATAGTTGCATAAATTCACGACCAATTTGCCCTGTAAGATGATTTGGCACAACAAATAATGACTTAGTACACATTCCAAGTTTCTTTGCTTCCATTGAGCTTGCCACCATTTCAAAAGTCTTGCCGGCTCCTACTACATGGGCAAGCAAGCTATTACCACCATAAAGTATTCTTGCAATTGCGTTCTTTTGATGTGGGCGAAGCGAAATATCTGTACTCATTCCATCAAAACTTAAATTAGATCCGTCATATTCTCGATTACGAATAGAATTAAATTTTTCATTATAGGCTTTTACAAGTCTATTTCTTCTATCCTGATCGTTAAATATCCAATTCTTAAACTCTTCTTTTATAAGCTCTTGTTTCTGTCCTGCAAGCATAGTTTCTTTTTTATTTAGTACCGAAGTCTTTGAACCATCTAGATTAATAATTTGGTCAAACACCTTTGTTTCTTTTAGGTTTAAAGCATCTTCAATAAGCTTATAGGCACTTACTCTGTTTGTGCCATAAGTCATTTCTGCTAGGTCATTTCCCCTGTCTTTGCTCTTACCCTCAACATTCCATTCACTGGTTAAATGTGAAAATTTGACTTTAATATCCCATCTTGCATATCCTGGAGTTTTTAATGTTTCAAATATGAATCTTTCAATATCTTTAGGTGGAATCCATGTTGCACCAAGCCTTACATTGATTTCACTGGCTTCAAGTTCTTTTGGCATTACTCTTTGAAGTTCTGCTTTTTGATATTCCAGTCTGCTTAGTTCGTTTACAAGTGTTTCCCTTTCGTTTTCACTTTCTTCTGAAAGTATTCGTTCTGCTTGTCGCAACCTATTGATATAGCTATCTACAACACCTATTTTTTCTCTAATATTTCCACTTAAGTATTCATCTTTCGTTACATAGGTATACTTAAAGGAGTTAGTTTCATCGCTACAAGCAAATGGTAAATCCCCATCTCCCAAGTCAAAAGAAAGCTTCTGATTAAAACTAACATTCTCTTCCCTAATGTTTAAAAAGATTTCTCCTCTAAGTTCTTCTATAAGAGTGTTTCTATCCTTATCCGTTAGATTTGTCATGTAATCAAAATCTACATAACCTTTTTGTGAAATAGATAGTACCAATGCTTCAAGTGAAGAATCCACATGGTCAATAACTTTCGCTTTTGTGATAGTTCGTTTAGAAAAAATATCGCCTTTTGCCTTGAAGTTTTCTTCTTCATCAAGTATCTCGATAGAAGATACCAGTGGGAAGTTACTATCCTCTCTTAAAGCTCTGGTGTTACTTAAATTATTAACAAAACCATGTTTCTTAGAAAAGTTATCATAAACAGCGTTTAATTTATCCTGAGACTCTTTAATTTCAGCTTCACTAAAATCTTCTTTTTGCTTGTATATTACATCCTTTAGTGCGTCATTTAATTCGAGATAATCCTTAATCTTTTCCTTGTTTTTGTCCGATACTTCTTTCTTAACAAAAAGTGAATTTTCCCTGTAATATACCTCCTCATCTATGATTGCGTAGGAAAAGTTTTTTACATCATCTGTTGCTGGGATTGCTGTTACTTCATCATCTAATAACTCTATCTCTTCATACTTCGCATCTTTTGATATTCTTTCACCTGCAGCTTCAATACGATCTTTTAAAGAAGACGTATTTATTTCATGAGGTAAAAATGCTATTGGCTCACAAGTAAGAGTTTTTCCAAATCTTCCACTTACTTCTCTCATGTTTCCAAGAACTTGTTCTGGATGGTCTACAAAATATTTATTATATACAAGACCATTTTCATCTTCCGCTAAATGAACCCAGTCATCATCACGCTCAAGTACACTATCTCTTTTCTTCAGGAATATAATATCTGAAGTTACTTCTGTACCGGCAACACCCTTAAAGGTATCGTTAGGAAGTCTTATTGCACCTAAAAATTCTGCTCTTGCATTTATATATTTACGGATACTTTCGTCTTTCTTATCCATAGTTCCAGATGATGTGACAAATGCTATAACACCACCATTTCTCACCTTATCAATAGATTTAGCAAAGAAATAGTCATGAATTAGAAAGTTATTACGATTGTATTCCCTATCATTAACCTTAAATTCGCCAAACGGAACATTACCAATTGCTACATCAAAGAAGTTATTTGAAAAACTTGTCTCTTCAAAGCCTTTAACTTGCACATCACTTTCAGGATAAAGAAGTTTTGCAATTCTACCACTAACAGAATCAAGCTCAATGCCATAAAACTTTGACTTGCTCATTTCATCTGGAAGATTACCGATAAAATTACCTACGCCCATCGATGGTTCTAAAATATTTCCATTCTTAAATCCCATTTCTGAAAGTGTCTTATATACTCCATCAATTATAATTTTAGGCGTATAAAAAGCTGTTAATGTAGATTCCTTAGCAGTCTCATATTCTGGTAATGTTAAGTTTTCTTTTAAGAAAGCTCTTGCTTCTTTCCATTGACCGTCTTTACTTTCATCAAAGACATCAGATAGTCCACCCCAACCTACATATTTTGCTAAAACTTCCTGAGCTGTAATATCAAGCTCTAGTTCTCCGCTCTCCACTCTGTTAAGCATAGAGATTGCTTCAAGATTATTGTTTAACCTCTCACTTGGCGACAACTTTTCAGGTAGTGTTTCTTTTGTGATTTTAAAGTTTGAAGCTTTTGTCTTTTCACTAATTCTTGTTGTTTCTTCTAAACCGAAAAGTCTATCTAAATCGCTATCTTGTCTGTAGGCAATAACTTCTGAACCTGTAATCATTCCGCCAAGATATTCCACATTATCCTTTATGGTTACTGTCTTTAGACCCTTTCCCGTGTCATCAAATCTTGTAATGGTAAAGTCCTTATTCTTATATTGAACTTCATCTCCAACCATAAGTTTTGGTCTATCAAAAGAGATTTTTTCTAAAAGCTCCTTATCATCAGCAAAACTCACAATCGGCATCATAAAGTTACCTTTTCTAAGTGGTGCAAGTCTTAAATCATTCTTTTGTAAAATGTTATTAAAAGTAATCTCTGAATCAATCCTATATGCTTCGTGATCCATATATACAGTTTTTCCGATGGATAAATCAAGGGGCTTTTCATTGATATTATCTACATTACTATCCGCTTGGTTTAGATAATCAAAAAGTGTTTCCTGCCTTGTTTGTGGCTCTTTCATTTGCGTATTTTCAGCTTCTTTTTCATCTAAAGCATATTCAGAAATTTCAAGAGCCTTATATTTTCCGCTATCAATGAGCTTATCGACTTTCGTACTTTCCTTAAAAGTAGTGCCACGATGAAGTGGATACTCTATTCTTTCAACTTTCACTTTTCTTCCAGTCTCTTCAAGGCTGATGGCAAAGCTATCTTGTTTACTTGCAAGTATAAATTCATTGCCGACTTTAACTGCTACTTTCTCATTCTGATTGTTATATGCGTAATCTTTAAGACTATCAACAAACTCACTCATCGTAACAAAGTCAATGTTATCCTTAAATTCTTCAATTTGACTTATGCTTACTTCATCATTCATTAGATAACCTTTAAGCACATTAAACTTAGCAAGTTCAATGTCTAACTCTTTCAGATATTTTATCTTTTCTGATGTAACACCATCCAGACCTTTGTTCCAATCATCAATAAGCCATTTTAAATGTTCCATCTTCCATACAGGAAGTTTAGGATCTGCAATCTCAGTAATTTCATTTCCATAAAAGTCATACTCTTTTATAGCACTCATAATCTGTTCTAATTGTTCAAAATTAAAATCATCAATCCCAATGTTTGTTCCTTGAAGAGCTTCTTCTAATTTACTAGTGGCAAGTCTGCTAATTGCAACATCTCTTGGGACTTCGTATTCTTCCATAATAGAGCCAACTTCTTCAGCAAAATTAGGACTTAATTCTTCTTCAAATTCATCTGTTATTTTACTGGTAGCTTCTTTAGGAATTACCTCATTTTCAAAACTAAGTTCTCCATTAAATACCATTTGAAGTTCATGTTCATCCATCTGCTTTTTTAATTCTCTGTCTTTAAGCTCTCTAAAAGTCTTTGGGAAATCTTCTAAAATAAGTCTTTGAGCATTTAGTTCTTCAAGCTCACGGATGTTAAAATATCCCCACTCTGGTTCAATTCCTAAAGCAAGACCAAATGCATCTCCTGTTTCCCTATCATATTCCGTCATATACCATGTCCAATTGCTTCTAAATGGAATGATATATGCTGCATGAACCTGAGTATCTGCCAGATCAGTGTGTTCTTGGTCATAAAGTTTTGGAACACGCTCAAGCATTTCATCAGTCATTAAATTGTATGGATCTTCTTTAGAATAGAAAAAGGAAGCATTTTCTGCTCCCTCGTTTGTTTTTTCAATGCTATTTTCTAAGCTTCCACTATTTCCTTGATTGTCATCTCTTTCAAGGCTGAAATCATTGCCTTGTATTTTGGATTCGTTTCGCTCTCTATTTTCCAAGCTTCCATCATATTCGGCTTTTCCTTCCTCATAAAGTCTATGGCTCTCTTTTGAACTTCCATCAAGTGTTTCACTAGGCTCTTCTCTTTGTAAAGGTCTATTAGCATTTGATAGTGTTTCTCCTCGCTGCTCTCTGTTAGAAAGTCCAATCTCATCACTGCGTAAATTGGATTCGGAAATTCTTCCATGAATTTCTTCTCTTCCTCCAGTTTGTTCAAAGTCTTCTCCTTGATTATCAAAATTATCTCGTCTGTATTCTCCAGCTCTGAAAATTCGGTTTCCGTCATTATCATCTCTTTCGTCATTTGATCGAATAGCATTCGCCATACCTCCTAATTCTTTATTATTTTCATTAAGCTTATTATAATCGGCACCTATACTCTTTGTCAGGTCTCTACCCACAGATAAATTTCTTGTTCTAACCATCGTAGCTTCAATAATATTGCTACAAGCATTGGAAATACAGTTACCAACACTCATTAAAGAAATTCTATCTAGGTACTTAAAATTTTCTTGTAAGTTATCCATTGGAATATGATAATCCAGATTAAATCTATTTGAAATTGCAAAGCTAATAGAATTTCTCATAAAATTTATAAATGAGTTTCTATCTTCATCAGCAATCCTCAGATTATTTGCAAGCTCATATATGCTTTCATCTGCGTATATTCTGCTAAGAGAATATAGATTCTCTGATAGGTTTTCACTTGAATCATACCCTTGCAGCTCAATCATATCTTTTAATGCATTTTCATGCTTTTCTCTATCAAAAGACCATAGTTCCACTTCATTAACATTTCTATCCATCGATACCGTCTGACTAATATCGAAGATATATCCTACCTTTTGGAAAGCATTACTGTCATTTAGAATAGGTATCCCTTTTTGCCCTCTCATAACAGTTCGATTAAATCTTTCTCTCCACATATCAAAGCTTGCACAAGCAGTTGCATTGGGATTTTTATCATAGATACTAAGTTGACTTAAAAAGTCATATCTTTGATTATTTCCAATGACCTTTAAGAGTTTTAGATATTCTCTTTCACTATCTAAAACATCTCTTTTTACAAGCTCAATTATGTTGTAAAAATCATTCGTCCTCATCTTTACCTCCTAGTTCTTCAAAATTTCTCTTAATATTGCTTCTAACACATTCACGACAATGCTATTTCCAGCTTGTTTATATAGTATTGACGATAATTTCCCTTTTCTTCCTGGATAAATAGCTTTTAGCCTATTAAAGTTTTCATCATCAAATCCCATAAGTCTAAAACACTCTCGCTCAGTTAAATATCTATATTTACCATTACTTAAATCAATAATTCCTGAGTTAGGAATACGCACTTGCTTGGTGGAAATGGTGTAGGCAAACTTATCTATCACTTTAAGTCTTCCTCTAAAATTATTATTCTTAGGTTTTCCTCTTATATATCGAAGCATTGACTCTTGCCTTACTTCATAAAGATTTGAAGCGTCTTTCTCAAGAAATTCAGATATATCCCTTGCTTGTGTTTTTTCGAGCTTGGCAAAATCAAAAGAATTATTCCCCAAGATGCTTACAACAAAGATACGCTCTCTTTTCTGTGGTATTCCAAACTCCATAGCATTTAGAATTTCATATTTGTTCTCATATCCTAGTCTCTCCATTTCTTTTAAGTAATGAAAAAAGGAAGTTCTCAAATTTCTATCGAGAACTCCCTTTACATTTTCCCAAAGCACAACCTTGGGCTTTATATTCATTTCTTCTATTATTCGTATTGTTTCAAAAAGAAGACTACTTCTTGTACCGCTACCTTTTGTGCCACCTTTCTTTAAGCCACTTCGACTAAAATCTTGACATGGACTACCATGCATTAGTAAATCTATTTTTTCATCTGGCGGATGATAATCTACTATACTCTTAGGCTCAAATTCTTCGCCATAAAGTGCATTATAACTTTTAACACAATTCTTATCTATCTCTACATAATCCACCGTCTTATGAGATATTTTTTGCCTTATTAAAGCTTTTCTAATGGCACCTATACCACCAAACAGTTCTAATACATTTAGCTCATCTATTTTAATCACCTCCAATAAAATAAGGGAACAAGATTAGCTCTCATTCCCCCAAAAATTATTTACGATATATCCCTACTGTTTCTCTTATTTCATTCTCAATACATTTTAAGAAATCATCCTTATTCGCCTTTCCATTAGCAATATCAGATAGTTTCATTTCCCATTCAGCAGTAGTTTCTGCCGATTTAAGAGTATCTGAAACAATAGTCACCAAACTAATTCCTTTATTGGTTGCAATTAGATTCTTTTTATCTCTTTCGATAAAACCTTTGAAAATCAAGTTTTCAATAATACCTGCACGAGTTGCCGGTGTACCAAGTCCTTTTCTTTCTACCTCAATGCCTTTTTCTAAGGCGTCATTACCCGCTACTTCCATAGCCTTTAAAAGTGTATCTTCCGTAAAATGCTTAGGTGGTGATGTATATTTCTCTTTTACTTCTTTATTTCTTATCTCAAATACTTCGCCTACCTTTACACCTGGTAGTAATGTATCTTCAGTTTTCTTAGTTTTATATTCTTTTAAATACTTAGTGAATCCCTCATCAATAATCACTTTGCCACTACTACTAAATTCAAAACCATCAAACTCAGCAACAATTTTTGTAGTATTTTCTACTAAAGGGTATCCAACACTTGCGTGAAGTTTATTTGTTATAAGTCTATATACCTTTGCTTCACTTTCTGGAAGAGTTGAAATATCTTCTTTTAATGAGCTGATTGTTGGTATAATCGCATGGTGATCCGTAACTTTTTTAGAATTAAACACTATCTTAATTCTTTCAGTATCAAAGTCATTCTTGCCTAAGATATTATTAATGACGCTTGTAATCATATCTTCAGTCAGGCATCTACTATCAGTTCTTGGATATGTTATAAACTTCTTCTCATAAAGACTTTGAGCATAATCAAGTGTCTGTTTCGCACTATATCCAAAATACTTGTTGCATTCTCTTTGAAGTGTTGTAAGGTCAAAAGGTAACTCAGGTTTTGTTATCTTTTCTTTTTGAAAGACATCAGTAATTTCTATGGAATTACCTACTAAATTGATAAGCTGCTCTGTGGTAGTCTTGTCATCAATTCTGTCTGTAGAAAGTGAAAATTTATCTAAAGAAAGCTCAACTGTATAATATTTTTCTTTCTTGAAATTACTGATTTCATCATCCCTATTTACAATCATTGCAAGTGTAGGTGTTTGTACTCTTCCCACACTATAATTTTGCTTATACAGGCAAGAATAAAGCCTACTAATATTCATCCCGACTAGCCAATCTGCAATCGCTCTTGCCTTGGCGGATTCAAATAAATCATCGTAGTAACTTCCATCTTTTAAGTTATTGAAACCATCTTTAATTGCACTATCTTCCATTGATGAAATCCAAAGTCGTTTCATCTTCTTTTTACAATTTGCTTGATTATAGACAAGTCTAAAAATGCTTTCTCCTTCACGACCAGCATCACAAGCATTTATTACATTCTCTATTTCTTTATCATTCAATAGTTTCTTCAAGACACTAAATTGTTTCTTAGTAGATTTTGAAACCTCATACTTATACTCACTTGGAACAATCGGTAAATCTTCCATATTCCACTTAGCATACTTTTCATCATAGCTATCGGGATTTGCCATCTGAATCAGATGACCTACGCACCATGATACCCTATATCCACTTCCCTCATAGTATCCATCTTTCTTTTTTGTAGCTCCTATCACCTTTGCAATTGATATAGCTACACTTGGTTTTTCTGCAATAACTAAATCCATATTATCTCCAATCTTTCAAATAAAATAAGGCGAAAGATAATACTCCCTCGCCTTTAACTTGCACCCAAAATCATATAATTTATGATGCATTTTATTCTTCATCTTCTTCGATTTCTTCAACCTCTATTTCTGATGTTTCTTCACTTTCATCAGCTTCTGAGAAAAAATCATCGTCATCATCTTCTAATGCTTCAAGTTCTTCATTCTCTTTCTTTTTAACAACCTTAAAGTAATAACCTGCACCTAATGCTCCAGCTACTACAAGAATCAGAATTAAGTATGTTCCCATATTACTACTTTCATCTTTTTTCACTGGTTTAGGCTCTTCTTTTATTTGATCTTCCTTTACAATCTCCTTTTGTGTTTCTTTCTTTTCAACCATATTTAACAAATCATCTTCTGAAACTTCTGTTAAAAGCATTACATTCTCGCTATCTTCATCATGATTAATGATTAGATGAAAAGTCTTTCCATTTTTAGTTGTAAAAGTTACAAACTGTCTTGCGTCTGCTGAATACATATCCGTAGACTTATTATCTTTACCATCGTTGTGGTGAATTGGATAATCTTTGTTTGCATTATCCTTATTCTCTGTAACGGTTCCTCTTGCTTTTGACGGTGCTGACGCTACTCCTTTATTGGTATTTGCTGACTTGCTTGTTCCATCCATAGAAGACGTATCTCCATTACTTGAAGTTTGTTTAGGTGTTAGCTTATTCGGATAACGTATTTCCTGTCTCTCCTCTTTTTTATCCGACTTAGTTTCTACCTTATTTTCTATTTTAGATGTTGGCGTTGAAGCATTACCAGAAGCATCGCTACCTTTTCCTGTATTTATAGGTGTGCTTGGAATAAATTTGCTAAAAGATTCGTTATTTTTCGGTACTGGATTTGAGATAGTTGAATTAGAATTAGTCCCTATCTTATTCATAGAATTGAGCTTTTCCTGTAGTTCCTTAGTCTTCTTTTCTAACTCTTCAATAGATTTTTTAAGCTCAATATTTTCTTTCGATGAATCAACAGAGTCCTTGTCCTTTTTGATTTTCTTTTCCAAAGCTTCAATTTCATCTTCAAGATTTTTGATTTTATCTTTTTGCTTATCACTTAACTTATCTTTATCCTTAAGTTCCTTGCTAAGATTATCTACCTTTTCTTTTAAGTCCTTAGACTCCTTATCCATCTTATCTAAATCATTTTTAGTAATATCAGTTTGAGTTGATGAATCTTTCTTAGGCTCTTCTGTTTGAGTGGCTTTATCCTGTTTTGCTTCATCAGACTTCTTTTCTTTATCTTTATCATTTTCAGTCTGAGTTGCTTCATCTTTTACAATCTTTTCTACCTTACGGATAATCTCATCTTTCCCATCGCCTTTTACTCCATAATAAAGAAAATCATCAATGAATTTCATATCGTCAGGTAACATTGGCAAATCACCACTATCAAGGATTTGTCCTTTATCTGCCTTTACAACTTCTTCCTTAAATACTTTCTCGTCTGAAAATACATACTTAATCTTTACTTCAAATTTCTCTTCCGTTTCTGCAAGAGCTTCAATCGGATTAAGCATTGAAAGTACAGTTCCATCTTTTGCAAATACAATCTGCTTATTTACAGTCATCACACCTATAATTGAAACCAAAAGTAACGCTGCTCCAATAAGTGCGGCCAATACTTTCTTATTCTTCAATTTGCTTTTCATTACTATATTTCTCCTTTTCTTTTTTCTCTTTGAACATCTTCACTAATTCTTCAAGAGTGATATTGTTCTCTCTACAAATCACTACATACTCCTGGTCTAATAGTTCATCTTTACGAATAAATAAAGGCTCTAAATCTTTATCGATCTGAACCTTCTTATCTAATAACTTTTGAATTTTTTTATTAACAGTATTCAGTTCCCTATTCACATTTTCCACTCCCTTCTATCTTTGTACGTTTGGTGGAAATCCAAATCCTACTGGATGGTGTTTACAGAATGTTGCAATCCAATCATCTAAGGTTGTTACCCTAACTACTCCGATATTATCCATTACCTTACCATCACCAATATAAATTCCGACATGACCATAAGTAAGTCCGGCTTGTCCACCACTACTGCTACTTTCAACTGCTACAAGCATTCCTACTTTTAACTTTGATCTATCAGAAGTAAATGTATGGTTTCGGTACATATCATTAGCATTACCTCCGATATATCCAAGACCTGCATTTTGATAAACCTGAGAAACCCACATTGCACACCAACCTGCTCCAGGTGATGGAGTAATATATGCTGCATTTACAATTTTCTTTTGAACATCAGACGATGCTTCGTATTCTTTTCCTCCACCTATGCCACCATTTGCAGTAATGAGATTCGTGTTGCCAAACATTTCGCCCATATTCCCCTGTGCAAGGAATAGTGCTTCATAATGCTTTAAATTGTCTGGATACTTAACGAAGACTTCTCGAACCACGCTATCCATTTCTCTTTTACTTAAAGTAACAATGAGCTTTCTATACTCATAAGGTTCTTCATGGCTCTCGGTATATTCGTTCCCCTCTTCATCAGTGTAAGTTCCAGTTACAGTCTTATACCTTATCTCTATTTCCTCTTTATAATCGACATGGTACATAGTCTTAAATAAGTCATCTAAAATATTACTAACTTCAGATAAACTCTTTACTTCACCATATCTTGAAGTGATATAGGATAAAAGTTCATGAACATTATGACCAATATCTCCATTTTTTCTTACGATATATTCATCGTATCTGGGATTATTCTTTTCTACATTTTCAAGCTCGCTATATAAGTCATTCTCCTTGTTTGAAAAACTTTGGTTAATCTCAGTTAAAACATTTGGTCTTGATAAATATGATGTTGTTAAAACACTGCTCGTAGAATTAGCAAATCCACCCATTGTCATGCTTGCAAAGTTAAATACAAAAGTTCCAAAAATAATTATGGCAGCTACTACTATTGCTGCCACTTTTGCTTTTCTTATGATGAAGTCTTTAGATACCTTGAATGTATCCATCAGTGTCTTTTTAACTCTATCTCTAATTCTTGTCTTCTTTTGTTTATAGATAGCTGACTTCATCTGTTTCTTCTTTTGAAACTTCTTATAAGCATTTGCTTTTTTATATTGGTCGGTCTTCTCAACCTCGTCCATGCTCTTTCTAAACTCAAGCTTGGACTTTCTACTTTTGATTTTCCTATTGCTCTTTTCTAAATCATATATCTTCTTACTTTTTCTCTTATCCGAATAATTTTTTACGCCATGAATAAGTTTAGAGGAACTTCCTAAGCCTTTTTCAGCAGCTTCAACAGATGCATTTTCATCACTACCAGATGATAGATAAGCACTTGTAACCTCACCAAGTTTTGCGGCTCCAATCACACTTCCACCGACTAAGGTTTCTTTGTTATACCTTTTATAAAGCTGATTTTTCTTTTCCCTATCTCTGATGACTTCTTTACCAGTTTTAGAAGCTTTAGTGTTATCTTCCTTTTTCTTATCCATCTCTTTTCTTGTAAAGAGCTTATCAGAATAGTTCTTTCTTTTAAGTGACCTTTTCTGCTTTTCATGAAGTTTGGATTTTTTATTACCTAAAGGCTCATATGATACATCGCTATCTCTAAAATCATTATCATATCTATCAATAACACCATCACCATCTTGGTCTTTTGCTAAAGGATCATAGATACGATTTTCTTTAACCTCTGTTTGATAATCTGACTTGGCTACTTCGGCTTGAAAACTGTTACTTCGAATATTTCTTTTTATAGCATTTTTGCTCTTGTTACTTGTTTCTATTTCACTAGTAATATCCGTTCTTTTACTTATCTTCTCATGAATTTTATCTTGAAACCTGTTTTCTTCTTTAACTACCTTATCCCTGTAATCATCTCCAGTTTTTCTTTTATAATCTAGGACATCATCTGTTTCAGATTTTGTGATGATTTTCTCTTCTCTTGCCCTTAACTTTTCATTCAAATCTCGCTTTCTTTTTTTACTCATAAGACGCTACCTCACTTCTTCAGGTTTTGTAGTCATCTTTTGATATAGGATTGTGTCTTTAGGGAAGTTATCTACAAATGGAACAATGGTGTTTCCAAAGAAAATCAAACCTTCACCTGCTCTTGAATTGGTAACGAATTTTTCCTGATCCTTTGAGATTTTAAGCTTTACAACAAGCCAATCTCTATCACCTGTTGCTTGATTAAGCATTAGAATAAAATCCGTATTGTCAAAAATATTTTCAATTTCTTTACTTGCAAGTAGATCTTTGACATTTTGTGTAATTCCTGTTGGAATGCCGCCCCATTTTCTAAATCTCTTCCAAATTTCAACAGAATACTGAGAAGTTTGCTCGTCTTTTAAAAGCAAGTGAAACTCGTCAATGTAGTATCTTGTGCTTTTTCCTGTGTTTCTATTTTGCGACACCTTATTCCACACCTGATCTTGAATAACAAGCATTCCTATCTTTTTAAGCTGTGTTCCAAGTTCTTTAATATCAAAGCAAATGAGCTGCTTGTTTAAGTCAACATTTGACCTGTGATTAAAGACATTAAGACTTCCTGAAACATAGATTTCCATTTCTGTTGCAAGTTTCTTTCCCACCTTTTCTTCTTGCCCTCTTAACATATTGTAAAGGTCTTGAAGTATAGGCATATTCTCTGGAACTGGATTTTCAAAATATTTCTCGTAAATCTTAGGTAAGCACCTATCTATAACAGACTTTTCTTCTGCTGTAAGTCCACTACCACCAACCACAAGTTCAAGCATAGACATAATAAAATTTGCCTTATCCTTAAGTGGTGCATCTCCATCTCCATAATTCATATTTATATCTAGGGGATTAAGATAGTCTTTACTCTTTGCACTAACCTTTATGACTTCTCCCTTAAACTGTTTAACAAGATTGCCATATTCACCCTCTGGATCACAGATAATGACATCATCATCGGTTGTAAGAATAGCATTTGCCATTTCACGCTTTGCAGAAAATGACTTACCAGAACCAGGCGTACCTAAAATTAAGCCATTTGGATTTTTAAGCATTTTTCTATCAGCCATAATAAGATTATGGCTTAAGGCATTTAATCCATAGTACAAGCTATTTGATGAGTTTATGAAAAGCTCCTCTGTTGTAAATGGTAAAAAGACTGCTGTAGATGATGAGGTTAACCCTCTATCTATTTCAATCTTATTTACGCCAAGAGGTAATACACTGATAAAACCTTGTTCTTGACTATGATCTAAGCGTTTAATCTTACAATTATGCTTACTTGCAATAGATGAAATCTGAGAAATAGTCGTATCTAGCTTTTGTACTGTCTTTGCAAAATTCATAAAGACAATCGTTACGATAAACATACGCTCATCTCTTGTCTGAAGGTCTTTTAAAAGCATCTTGATATTATCACCATAGGTAATTAAATCACTTGGCAATATGTCCATGTCATAGCCACTTCTAACTGCCTTTTTATTTTCCTCAATCTTCATCTTATCAATATCTGTATTTTTTCTTTTCACCATCTTAATCGCTTCTGTCTGTTCAACTGCCTTGATATGAAAAGAAATATTGATGTTATCATCTATATCTAAAAATTCTGCAAGCATTCTATCCGACAGCTCGCTTGCAAGTATTTGAAGATGACTAACAGCTCCAATATATTTTCCAAACTTAAAATACTTACTTGGTACAAAATTAAAAGAATCTGGTGCAATAACAGTCTTTGTACTTTCTCTTGGTTTTAAGTCTTTATAGGAAAAAGAAAAGAGCTTATCTGGATTTAAAATATCATGCAATACCTTTAATCTTTCTTCTCCAGTTAAGCCCTCAGCACGAACTCCCATACTCTTTAGATTTGATAATATATCAATCTCAAGTCGCTCAAGTTTTGCAGTCGCTTGCTCCAAACTATCCGCTTCAACTCCAAAGGTGATATACTTCGATTTCTTTAAACCATTATTTCCCTTTGCAAGCTGACTTTTTAACATCTCACGAAACTCTAATCGAATATCATCATAACCATCATTTTTATCCGGTATCTGAATAGCTGCTTTTAATTCATTATTTCTTCCAAGCTGATTGATATATGAAAACTCAATATCTACACTTGGATCAAAAGAGTTTAAGACATTCGCAAATTGATTGAAAATCAAATCCTTATCTTCTTCTAAGGCAAGCTGATAGTTTATATCCTGAAATGCAATACACTTATTATAGTGCTTTTCATCAAGCTGGCATATTCCACTTTTTAGCATTCTCAGATAAGGTATTGTGTCTTCAACAGTATATCTCTTAGGCTCTTTCTTAAATATTAAGTCGATTAGAGAAGCTTTTTTCTTCTGCTTAGTCAGCTTTTCTTTTTTCAGGTTTCTTTTGTTTTCCTTTAATACCTTTTGATTTTTTTCTAATTGAATTTGCTGTAATTTTCTTTTCTTGTTCAAGGTAAACCTCCTTTCTCACTCGCTTCTGTGGTTGATAAAACTTGTGTAGATATATGTGCTTAAAATATTTCTCAAAGGTAAGTCCATCTTTTTCAAATAGTGTTACAAAGAAGATTGGAAGCGTTGATACAATTAAAAACAGTATCGCTATATCATTTGGCATAAACTTTCTCATAAATAAATAGACTGGTATACCAACCAGTCCAGCAAGTGTAAATCCAATTAATTGTCTTCTTGTAAGGTTAAAGGCTACCTTTGTTTTTACCTTTTTTAAATCTTTGGGAATTGGTACATAGCCCATAGCTTACCTCCCATCTTCTTTTTCCTTTGAAAATGCTTCAAAATGTTCATAGCATGAAGCAACTTCATTTCTCATCTCTTCTAATTCTGACTCAATGAATGCATTTTTCTGCTCTTGATAACAAAGAATAGATTTCACATCATCTCTTGTACTTTTTACTTCATCTTCTAAATTCTTTAATTTGTTCCTGTTAAAAATCGAGATAGCAAATGCTCCAATTCCTACTGCAATAATTGAAACAGGAAACAACTTTTTCTTTACTTCTATCATTAAAAATCCTCCTTAATGTGCGTTTAATACACTCTTTGCAAGCGTTCCACTCTTTAGCATCATTAGACCAAGAAGTAATGCATAGCCTAATATCATAAAGGTACTTGCATGAATGTCCGTTATCTTTATCGTCTTTACTAAAACTGCATAAATACCCAAGCATATAATCAAGAATAAGCCTTGAAGCCCAATAGCAAATAGACCTTTGATATAGTTTGTTCCAATTTGTCCCCACTCCTTATTTCCCATAGTGGCAAATGGAATTGCTGAAACTGAACAGTAAACATATATCTCAAACATTCTGCCATAGACAACTAGCATTATGACTACCGACATAACCTGTATTGCAACTTTAACAAGCGAGGTTTCAAAGAGTATCATCACCAGTTCTCCAAGTCCTTTGTCTTTTAATCCCTCAACCATCTGAACAATTTGATCACCTGAAACGGCAGCAGAAGTATTGATTACTCCTGCCGCCTGATTTACAAGGTGTTGTGCAACATCAAATACTGCCATTGAGAATGTAAAGGCATGAGATACTAGCCATACCGCTATCCACATCTTTATCATGTATTTAAAAAACTCAAAGGTATCTGTATCGTGCATATTATTCTTTTGCATAACCATATTTATCAGTTCAATACATAAAACTGCTGTAATGATTAAACCTGCAATTGGAATAATGACACTATCATTGATACTCTTAATAAAGTTAAATACCTCTGAGTTCCATCCCATTGGTGTCTTGCCTATATCGGTTGCTACTGCTCCGACTTTATCATTAATGTCGATAAACATTGACTCAAGATTTGCTTGGATACCTCCGAGAAGAAGCTCTTTAAAAAATTCCTCTATCTTATCGAAAATACCAAACATAAGCTACTCTCCTTACTTCAATACATTTGAAAGTAATGGGATTAGTTTTAAGCCGATTAGAACGATGCCTCCACCAGCCATTAGCTGCTTAATGCCCTGAGATTTTGCTCCAGGGTTATCATTACCATATCCCTCCATAAGGTTAATAACACCCCATGCTCCAAGACCAGCACCTACTGCCATTACCAAAATCTTTAATACATTAACTGCTTGTACGAAAAAATCCATTATTTATTCCTCCTCGTTTTCTTCTTTCTTTTCAATTTTGTTCATAGACATAACTACAAAATTCTTATATGTCTTTCCATTTTTAGTTCGTTTGTTGAAGTAACCATACACATGAATGAAATCACCTTCTGAAAATTCCTTAGCCACGTCAGATTTATTGCCATAGGCTGCACAGTTGATATACTCTCTACCTTTTCCATATCCTTTCGAAAGAGCAAAATTTACAACTTGAACCTCTTCATCACCTCTTGTAAAAGTTCCAAAAGTAGGTTTTTTTAACAGATTGGCATTGATATTAATCATTTCTTTATCCATTTTTTCCTCCAATTAAAAAAGCGACTGAAAAGTTAATTTCAATCACCAAGTATTTGTATATTTAGTTATCTATTAGGTAGGGCTTCTTATCCTTATCATCTTTTCTCCTTTACTTTCTGTAACATATTTAAGGGAACTAGCATTTTGTCGTGTATATATTAGTGAGAGGCATTTGAAATACTAGTTAGCAACTCTTGCGAGTTTTCCCTATTTATTGATCGCAATATAAATTGAAAATAGGCATGAAAAAAAACGATAGATTTTTTATTTCTATCGTCTTTAATACTTTATATTCAGTTCGACAAACTAGGATTTATTTATGATACTCCTCTATTTTATCTCCATATTCGTTTAGGAGTTGTCTCGAATAAATTTTTTCATTTTTTGAGTCTCTAACTTCTTTCCATATAATAGCAGCAACTTTTAACTTGTTAGAATAATAGTTGCTAAATTCATCTGAGCAAAAGTCCTTTAGGAATTGATTCCATTGACAAGCTGAATTATCATACTTAGCGTAGTCTGACTCGCCATAATATACTTTGAGCATATCTTGAATTGTAAAGTTTAAGTTATTTTCTGTTTTCACTTTTCTCCATGCCGTTGCCATATCGGCATTGAACTTAAATGGACTAACACCCGTTACTGCAGAAAAATAGTCCCTAAATTTTTGATTAAAGGAAAAAGCACATTCAAGTAATGGTGTACATAATGTTACAACTTCTGTTTGATTTTTGTTTCCATTTCTCTGAGATTTCTCTATTCTATTTCCCATAAAATATTGTTCTATGATATGATTCAGTTCTTGCTTTGTACTTCTATATTCTAATCCAAGTGACTTGCAAATTTTTGAAAGTTCCTCTCTGTACCAATAATATCTAGAAAATTCTTCAAATGACTTTATATCTCTGAAATCAGGTCTACCGTTCTTCAAATAGCCACACCCCCATAAATTCAAATTTATCTTATTATACCAAATATACCCACGCCACATAAAGCTATAAAAGAAAATATTACAATCTTGTAATTACTGTATTTCTATTAAACTTAACTTTTCCTTTTCTCTTGATATAGTCTTCAATATCAAACACATTCTTTTTATCATAGTCCTCAAGGAGCTTGTAATTCTTGTGCTTTGTAATATCAAATTTATCTGACAAAAATGGTCTGACACCTCGAAGCTGAAAAATACACTTGCTACCATCCATAACTGTTATCTCGTCTTGGCTCATCAATTCTTTTCCTGTCTTTTGGTAATTCAGTCCATAGCTATTAGCATTAGATCTTGTTTCCGATGTGTTATACAGATCTATGGTTTCTTTACCCAGTGTTTCAGACAGTTCTTTAAGTGTTGTCTTTTCCTTTCCACCAAGAAATAAAGTGCTATCGCAGTTGCCTACAATCGTATCTGCATTATCCTTGTAAATTGCCTTTAGCTGAGATTGTGCTTGTAATATGATACTTGCTGAAATCTCTCTACTTCTGATTGTTGCAATCAATTTCTCGAACTTCGGAATTAAGCCGATGTTTGCAAACTCATCAAGTAAGCACCTTACATGAACGGGTAATCTTCCTCCATACTCGTCATCTGCCTTATCACAAAGTAGGTTAAATAGCTGTGAGTACATAATAGATACAACAAAATTGAAGGTATCATCTGTATCAGAGATAATAACAAAAAGTGCTGTCTTTCTATCTCCAAGTGTATCAAGTTCAAGTTCATCTTCTTTCATTAAGTCCCGTAGTTCTTGAATATCAAATGGAGCAAGCCTTGCACCACATGAAATAAGAATAGACTTTGCTGTTTTTCCCGCAGCCAATTTGTACTTTTTATATTGCTTTACTGCAAAGTGCGTAGGCTCTTTCTTTTCCAATGCTTCAAATAGCCTATCAATAGGATTCATATATGTTTCATCATCTTCCCTGACTTCTGAAGCATCTATCATATCAAGGAGTGTTGCAAAGTTCTTTTCTTCTCTTGGAGCTTCATAGAAGATGTAGCCAATAAGAGCAGTATAGTAGAGTTTTTCGGCTTTCACCCAAAAATCTTCGCCTGCTTTTTCACCCTCTCCCTTGGTATTTGCAATAATTGTCTGTACCAGTTTCAATATATCTTTTTCACTTCTAAGGTAGGCGAATGGATTATACTTCATACTCTTTTTGAAGTTGATGGTATTTAAGATTTTTATCTCATAACCGTTATCTTCAAGCATCTTACCACATTCAATGACTATCGTTCCCTTAGGATCTGTAACACAATAGCTACTGTGCATTTGCATTAGGTTCGGTTTTACATAAAATCTCGTCTTTCCGGAGCCTGAACCACCTATAACCAAAACATTTTTATTTCTTGCATACTTTGGATTTGCCGGTCTGCCATTCATGGTTAATCGCTCAGTTTGAGTAAGCAAGATATTATTTTGAAACTTTTCATCCATATACGGCTCTATATCTTTTCTCGTTCCCCATCTTGCTGAGCCATACTCTTTCCCCTGTCTGAACTTTTTTGCGTTTTTACCTTTGGTATAGACAATAAATTTAATTAAAGCTGCTACTCCCACGCCCATTAAAATATCAGCCACATGAATACTTGGCAGTAAGCTCATGGTGTTAAGTTCCAATATTCCTTGAAAGATTTTATCTATCACATCGCCGCCAGTATAGGCTCGTACATGATGAGAAAAGATATTGCCTACATAGAAAAATGCAAGATAGGGAATGTTCTGTTTTAGAAACTTTGCCTTATCTTGCACTTTGAATAAGCCTTTGATGTCTTTTAGTATCTTATCTATCATAGGCTCTGCTCCTTTTGTTTATTCTTGACTTTATCCTTAGAAATAGTATTTTTAGCTAGTTCTTTAAATTTCTTTATGTTCTTGTGAATTGACTCCTTATTTTTTTCTTTTTTCTCAATATTTGATAGCACATTTTGAAAAGCTTTATTCATAACTTTTGTATCTTTTGCTTGGAAGAATACTGAATGTGTCCCAGTCTCCTTATCTTTCATCACTGAGAATTTAACACCATGTTTATTCAATTCTTTTTTTAGTTCTTTTAATTCACCATCTTTAACATTGATTTCTTCAAGCTGACCTTTCTTAACCATATCTTTGAGTTTGACTTCATTTCCCTCAGCCTTGATAAGTTTATCTAAGCCACCATGTTGTTTTGATCTCTGTTGTAACTTCTTTACTTGGCTTAAGATTTCTTGATATGTTGCCTTTAAGACATTAACTTCAATATTAACTACTCTATTAGAAATTTCTTCATTTATCATTAGTAACCTCCTTCCCTCATATCATAACTAACAAGTGCTGTATAATAGGCATCCATATTGCTTGGTGCATTATATGCTGCCGTTAAGATAAATGCTCTTACATTTCTTATTTTTGATTCGTTCTCTGATAAAGCATTTACAAGATACTCCATATGCGAAGAATCTAATTCTCTAAATCTCTCTTGAACAACATATGCTGGTAATTTCGTTTGATTTATTGTGACTGTATCTTCCGCATTTAATACCATAACATCAGCTAAAACTTTAATTATTTCATCAAAGGTTTTAGCAATAATCTTATTGCCCAGTTTCATATGTTCGTTGTATCCTGTGCTTTCTCTTAATTCTTCTAAACAAGATTTATATGATTTTATTTGTTTACGTCCTTCCTCCATTCCGTCCCCTGAATAAAACAGATCTCTTTCATAGATGGGTAGGTGGGAGGACTTCTCTGTAGAAATATCTGAAGTAATCTTTGATGAATTATTTGTAGTAATCTCTGGTAATGGTTCATGCAAGTTGCCATAATGCACTGGTAGATTTTCATCAAATGCATCGGTGCTAAATGCCTCATTGCATTGGTTGATTTTGCCCTCTTCCATTGGTGCATTTTGCCCTAATGCATTAGGCATAGCACTTTTACTTACTTGTTCTAATATTTTTCTTTCTTTCTCTTGTTTTCTTTGATTTAGTTCAAGATAAAGTTCTTCTAATTTCTTGTCATTTATTGTGTACCACTTCGTTTTATCTCTAGGATCTTTATTATAGTTTCCAACTAAAAGATAGCCCGCTTTTTCAAGCTTAGAAAAAGTTCTCTTTACTGTATCAACACTTAAATAATCAAAATCTTTTTCTTGCCATGCTCGTATGGAGTTATATGTCCAATACTTGCCATCATGATAATTGTTACCAGACTTCTTATTTATCTCAATCCAGTAATTTATTTGTTGAAGCACAAGAGCTTCATTTAAGCCTAATTCTCTGGCTAATGCTTTATTAGCCAGTATAGGTTGTTCATCAAATAAATACATACTCATATCATCGCCTCCTTTCTCTGAAATTTAGGCATAGAAAAAGACGATAGATTTATATTCCATCGTCTTAACTCTCTCTTATATTTCCTTTAATGTATCTTTCGCTACTTCAAGATATGCTGTGATCCAAAGTGCAATTTTAGGTAGCCCATAAGGACTGATCAAGAATGCCAGTAGTAATGCTGCTATTCCTGTTGCCATATCTTTTTGTATAAAGCAAGCTACTGCTCCAATAAATACTAGGAAAGATATTATACCTAAAATCATTCCACTAACTTTTATAATAAATTTTAGAAAAGCAATTAGTATCAACAAGATCAATATTATTGGAAATAAGATAATTTTCAATGCCCATCTCATAACAACCTCTCTATTTCTTTGATTTATCCTCTAAACTCTTAATACCTGTATTGTTCAACTTTTCAATTGACATCAGCTGAGTTCTGGCAAGCTTTCTAAGTTCTATCATTCTTTCTTTTTGATCCATACCTTTACCAATAAGAATTGCATTATAGCTTTCCATATTTGCAAGAACAAGTAATTCATTCAGACTTGCATAGTCTCTCATATTACCCTTTAACTCAGGATTTTCTTCACGCCACTGTTTAGCTCTCTTGTTAAACAAGGCTACATTGAGCATATCTGCTTCACTTGCATACTTGTAAGACAACTGTTCGTTGGTAAGATCTTTTAAGAGATATTCTTTGATTGCGTCTGTATGAATTTTGTAGTTAATCTTGGAAATTTCTCTATTCAAATTCCAACCTAATGATAGCTTAGAGTTTTCATCTGACTTAAGTCTTTTGTAATCCTGAATTACATACATCTTAAATTCAGCAGAAATCCATGAAGCAAATTCAAAGGCAATATCTGTATGTGCAAATGCACCACCGTATCTTCCTCCTTTTGAGATAATTCCGATTGCGTCTGTTTTTTCTACCCATTTCTTAGGGGACAGTGTAAAGGAATTATATCCAGCTTCCGATTTAATTCGGTCGAATTCGACCGAATTGAAATTCATGTTGTTTAAGCTTTCCCATAAACCAAGAAATTCAATTGTATCTTTTCTTCTCATCCAATTTTTAATTACATCACTTGGTTCATCGCTTTTATATCTAGCAATATCCGTTAGACTTATATAGTCGTTTTGAAAGTCTTCAGTATAAATTTGAATAGCAAATCCTTTTGCTTCAATCGTCTCTTTTTTCACCTTAGACATATGAGTTCCTCCTTTATGCTGATGTACTGTTTACAACATTTATTTTCATAATAACTGCTCTAAACAGCACACCAACGATTCATTTTTTTGATTTTAAACTTTGGTAGAAGCTCTAAAACCCTTGTATTTACTTGACTATTTGCCTGTGTCATTATTATGACACGAAACCCGCAAGAAGAATCCAATACCTTTTCATCGATAGTCGGATTTATCATTTCTACTACCATCGCCATAACATTTCTTGGTGTAAAAAACTCTCCCCTATCGCCACGCAAATTTGCACCAACAATTTCCTCGTAAGCTTTTCCCTTAATATCAATTCTTGTATTAAGTAAACTGTATTTTTGAATCTCACTAACAATATATGATAATGTTCTGGGGTTAAGTTTTATAGTGTCATTAGGATCAAAAATTTTTGCATTCTTTTTTTCTTTTTTTACGCGGTCAAATATTTTTTCAATTCTATTTTTAACCGTTAATTGTCCATCTGAATTAGAGCGTTCTTCGCTCGTTGCGTAAAATTCAAGAGCCTTTGGGATATTTCTTTCATCTTCAATTTTGCAAAAAATAACTTTAAGCAACTCAAAAAATGCCGGCTGTTTTTGCATACCTTCATTTACATAAATGTGATTGTGGCAAGTCTTAAATGTAAATAAAAGATTGTCATCTGATGCATTCTTAAGTGAAGCTCTCTTCGGACGATTGATATCATCAATATTGCCATCTGCAGATGGTATATCATTGTAATCCATAAACTGAATTACACCTTTATCATCAGTAATTTTTTTAAAGACAAACTTTTCTTTACTATTTGTCCACATCCCCCATTCAGCATTAGGGCAAGCGGACATATATGATTTTAATTGAGCCACACCATCCTTAGCATTATTAGCTTCTATTTTTTCACTTTTGCATTCAATTATTATCTTAATATTTTCTTGTTTTTTATCTATTTCTTCATCAGAAAAAATTACAATGTCAGCTCTTTTCTTCCCAGAACCTATTTGTACAGTATATTCAACACATATTCTATCTCTTGAGTATTTATGTTCATTGACAAGTCTTTTTTCAACAGTTTGTCTTACATATTCTTCTGGCGTATCATTTCTAAATTTACCATCAATATAATCACAGATTTTACCATCTGGAATAATTATCACTTTCGTTTCCATTTATCTTCCTCCGATTTTATGTTGAATTTTCATAATATCTCCAACCTCAACATTCAACGCAACGCATATCCTTGCTAATACATCAAGATCTATTCTTTTCACTTTGTTATTTGCATAGGAGTTTAACTGACTTCTTTGTAACTTAGCATTTTCTTCTAGCCAGTTTTTACTCAATTTCTTTTCACTAAGCACATCATCTATTAAAAATTTAATTTCATTACTCACCACTTATACCTCCTATATTTTAAAATATTATACCACATCTAACAACTTCTTACAACTGTTAAAATATACAGCTGTAAGAAGTTGTTAGCGCTTCATTCGTTGTAAATCATTTCGTCCTTTTCAGCAACAACGAATGTATAGTCCCTTGCTCTTTTGAGAACTTTTCGATAGATTTTTTCATATCATCAATATCGCTTTTATAAATTACTCCTGTTTGATTTACTCTCTTGGCAATCTGATTTAATTTATTTGTGGCAGCGAATAATGTTCCGTATAAATCTCTCAAAGGCTCCAGATCAACTTCATAAATTTCCTTTTCCAAAACTGTTTTTCGTATAAAGTGACTCATGCTTTTTGCCCTGCTTTCTTCCTTTTTTCTTTCAAATAATTCTTTTTCTTTATCCGTTAAATCAAATCTCAACCTTATATTTCTCTTTCTATTTTCCATCTTAAATATCCTCCTTCTATTAGGTTTTGGGGTCTTAGGGTTCTCCCTAACAAGCTAAAAATGTTGATCGAAATTAAATCTCCGATGTGATTTCTGAAGTCATTTTTCCGTAAGTGTACCTTGCTATTAAAGTTCATGCCATATTCCATTTATCAAGCTTCTTCATGCTCTTAACCATCACAGAAATATTCCCTGTTTCATTTCCGTAAATTCTATAAAAGTTAAAAATTGTCGCTATCACTACCTCACTACCTTCTCTTGCTGGTAGCGGCGTATTTTTGGTGAAATCTATGGCGAATATGATAAGAGAAGTAGGAGGAAGTAATACAAAAGAAGCAGAAGAGATAAAACAAAATAAGTTATTTGGCATAGAATTTGATAGAGAAGTCTTTGCGTTGGCTTGTGCTAACATGCTTATTCATAAAGACCGAAAAACAAATTTAGAACATTTAGACACTAGAGAAGAAAAAGCATGTAATTGAATAAAATCAAAAAATATAACTAAAGTTTTAATGAATCCACCTTACGAAGAAAGTATGGTTGTAAGAAGATAGTAGAAAATGTTTTAACAAATGTTCCTGTTGGGATAAAATGTACATTTAGTTTGCCTGATAAAAAATTAGAAAAAGATAGAATGCAAAAGATTTTTGGAAAAAATACTTTGGAAATGATAGTTAAACTTCCGAAAAATTTATTTGATGAAGGAGTAATCACAAGTATTTTTGTATTTGAAACTGGAAAATCTCAAAATGGGAAAAAAGTATTTGCTTGTTACATAGAAGATGATGGATTAGAAAGAGTAAAAAATAAGGGAAGACATGATATAAAAAATCGTTGGAAAGATGTAGAAAAATATTGGTTAGAAATAATTCACACAAGAGTAGATGAAAAATATAATACTCATCAATGGTTAAATCCAGAAGAAAATCTATCATATCAAAAGCCACAGAAGGAATTTGAAATATTTGAAGAAGATTTTAAAAAGACGATACTAGATTACATTATGCTTGAACAAAATATAAGTGTAAAAGAGTTTAATGCAAAATTATTGGATAGTGTACTGTACAAATCAAATATAGAAGATAACAAATTAATTTTAAATTTAGGTGATGCAAATGAAGAAAATTAATATACAAGATTGGAAAGAGTTTAAAATCGAAGAACTATTTTTTATTAATCCTACAAAAAATCACAAGGTGACAAATAAAAATTTAATGCACGAAGATGGTATCAATCCAGTAGTGGTGAATTCAAGTTATAACAATGATATAGGAGGTTACACCAACTATGAGAATACAGAATCAGGGAATGTTATAACATTCAGTGATACAACTAATGCAGATAGTATATTTTACCAAAAAAAGATTTTGTTGGTTATTCACATTTTCAAGTATTAAAACCTATAAAATACAATGAAAAATGGAATAAAGAGTGTTTAATATTTTTTACAGCCGTATTCAAGAAAAAAGCAAAATTGATGAATTTTGATTATGTCAATAAATTTACAAGAGAAGATGCTTTAAAAATAATAGTAAAATTGCCAATCGATACCAGAACTATCTTTAGAAATTATTAAACCTAATGTTTTTCATACTCGGGAAATAAAAGAATCTAGTGAAATGGATGTTGCTTATATTGTGAGAAGTAAGTTTAATAACGGAATTAAATGTTATGTAGAAAAAAATAATATCGAAATTAATCCGTCGGGCGTGATAACTTTCGGTGCAGAAAATGCAACATTTTTTACCAAAAGCAATCGTTTATATCGGGAAGAGATATATATTATATAGATACGAGAAGTTTAAATGAAAAAACTTGTTTATTTTTAGTATCCTGTTTACAAAAAATAACAGATAAGTACACATATAATAATGGCTTATTTCTAAAAGATTTAATAAAAGAAAAAATTAGACTCCCTGTAAAAATTGATAATTCTCCTGATTGGCAATATATGGAAGATTATATGAAAAAATTAGAAACGTCAATGAAAAATATGATTAAAGCTAACAATAATTTCATTAATGTTAGCTAGATTAAATATAAAAAAGCACTATTCTATTTTAGGAAAGTGCTTTTAAGTTTTGAAATAAATAATTTAATGTTAAGATTTTAGCATAATAAGTTTTAATATAAAAATTACCCCACCGAAATATTTTGGTGGGGGTTTTGGTGGGGAACCTAATTGAAAAATAGGTTTTTATAGCTTTTTAATAATCTTAAATGCTGTTAAATTAGGTTTCTCACTCCAAATTATGTTTATAACCTATTCCCATTCAAATGTAACAAAATATGGTCTTAATTATTGATATTATAGAGTTTTGAAATTGATTTTTTTGTTTTGGCAGGGGAAATGGCAGGGTGATATTTTTATAAAATTTTAGTGAAAATTACTGTTATATCAACATTTATAATGGTTGATAAGTTAAAAATAATCTGCTATAATCAACAATGGAGAGAGAAGTTAGTCGTAGCAATACGGCGATAAAGATGGTGGCTACTTCAATAAGAAAGGGGATGGTGCTATGCTCGCATACACTAAAATCTTGATGAAAGGAGTAGCAAGTTGTCAGCTTACGAAGTTGTACAGACGATTATTGGAATAAATCTATTGATTGTTTCAGTAGTTAGTGCATG
>ERZ772962.135-NODE-135-length-40142-cov-4.392621_pt1 | contig 40142 bp, 37 predicted proteins | sample MGYA00580676_ERZ772962 | MGnify/ENA primary metagenome ERZ772962 (study PRJEB29015, sample SAMEA2738049) | human oral metagenome | biome: human oral; feature: human-associated habitat; material: saliva | place: China | collected 2230 ...
CGGGCACGACATTGGCGTCCACGAAGACATCAAGGTCCCCGTGCTCACGGGTTTGCCGTCCCACCAGCGCATCGACGCCCCAACCGCCGTTGACCTGATAGACGATCTCTCTTTCCGTCAGCCAACCGATGATGGTCAAGACCTCGCTCGCAGGCGTGGTGGATGCATGAACCATATGAGACACCTCCCTCCCCTCGGGCTGGGATGACCCTGCCGAATTTTCCAGTCAGATCGTCCACTGTCAACCGGCCCAACCATTGACGGCTTGGCGGATCCTCCTGGACATCTTGATACGAGACAAGGCGCCGCACGCGCAGCACACCGAGAGCCAGACTGCCATTCCCCCGGCCCCTCAGTGAAGGAGCCCAGGCCCAGTCGTCACAGCAGCCCCGACCCCGCGCCCGCGCCTCAGGACGGCCTGGACCGCACACCTCCCACACCCCGGAAGTGCGAGGTTCTAAGCAGGCATCCCTGCATGAACAAGACATAAGTGGGAACTTTTCCCCAAATCTGGATACTGTTAACGCAGCTTGGTTTTTTGCATGTAGTATGACCACATGCTGCTGCTCAGCTTCACGGCACAGAATCACAAGTCCCTTCGCGACGAAGCGATCCTGGAGCTGGCGCGTCCTTCACTCAACGGCGTCCGACCCAAGGGCGGGCAGACGTGGGCGTCCAGCGTGTACCCCGCAGCGGGCATCTTCGGCGCCAACGCCTCCGGCAAATCGACGATCCTCGACGCGCTCAGGTATGCCGTGACGGCGGTTAGGAGTTCGGCGTCTGAGTGGCTGAGCCGGGATCGGATGCCCCGGGCACCCTTCCGCCTCGGTCCGGATCACACGAAGGCGCCAAGCCGCTACGAGCTGGAGTTCGTGCACGAGGACACCCGGTTCGCCTATGGATTCGAGGTGGATGAGGCGGGCGTGGCGCGGGAATGGCTCGCCGACTGGCCCAGTTCCAGGCGGCGTTCCCTGTTCACGCGGGAGCGGGAGCAGGTCTCCTACGGACGCGGTGTGCGTTCCGTCGGGTTGCTCGCGTCCGGCGAGCTGCTTCTCAGCCGGGCCATCCGGCTGGGCCATGAGCCGCTGGCCGCCATCGGGAGGGCGCTGGTGGCGGGGTGCGAGTTCGTCCCGCTCGGTGACTTGCAGCGGAGGGCACGCATTGAGGCAATCGTCGACGACCTCAGCAAGGGCAAGTCGACCACGGAACTGATCAAAACCGTACTGCGGATCGCCGATGTCGGGATCGCCGATGTCACCCTACGCGAGGAGGCCATGCCCCCCGAGGTCGTCGACAAACTGAACCGCCTCAATAAAGCGTTTGAGTACCTGGTTCAGGACACCGACGGCGAAGGTTCAGGGGAGCCTCTTCCGGACGATGAGGACGCCTCAGACCTGCCCGAACCCGCGATCGAGGCGGTGATCCGGGGCCTGGAGTTCGACCACGGCTACAGCGCTGAGCCGTTCAGCATGTACGACGAGAGCGATGGGACCCTCGCCTGGCTCGCGCTGGCGGTCCCGGCGATTGACCGGCTCCGCAAGGGCGGGCTCTTCGTCGTGGACGAGCTCGGCTCGAGCCTGCACCCACACCTGGCCGAAGCCCTCATCGGTTTCTTCCAGAACCCTGAAATCAACACCCGGGGCGCTCAGATCCTGTTCACCAGCCACGACTTCTACCTGATCTCGAACCAGTCCAGCCTGGACTTCGAGAAGGGGCAGATCTGGTTCACCGAGAAGGAGCGCGACGGCGCGACCGAGCTGTTCTCGCTGGCCGACTTCAAGCCCCATCACGGGGACAACGTCGCCAAACGCTATCTGGAAGGACGCTACGGGGCCGTACCCTCCCTTGCGCCCAGCCTCGTTCACCTCCTGACCCAGCCGCGATGAGCAGCCGCAGGAAGCCCTCGGGGAAGAGACGCGGAAGGCGTCCCCAGCGATTCGAGCGCCCTCGGGGTCTAAGAAGCCTGACCTCCTCGTTCCCAATAGGCAGATACGCGGATGCCCGGGCACGCTCCGACAAGGCCTCTCCCGAGCACCTGGTCAACCATCTCGGCCCCAACCCGTCCAGCCCAATCCCAGTCCTGCTCGAGCTGTTGGGGATCTGAGCCTCACCGGCTGGGGAGCTGACCGATGTTCCCGGCGGCCGAAAGAACCCGCCGGAGCGGCGTCTCTCCCCCGGAGTTCCCACGCCGAGGCCGCGATGGCAGGTCAAAGCCGAGCAGTGATGGTGGTCCTGAACGCCTCGGCCTTGCTGGCCTGGGGCAACCAGCCCCCGATCGTCCAGATCCGCTAACCCGGCCAAGCGAGGTCACTGGGTATTGCTCACCGAGACAAGAGCCTCCTGAAGTGCCTCTTCGGACTTGGGTGTGGGGCTGATGGTGAGCGTGTCGACGGGGTGAGGAAGGGCCGAGGTCCTCAAGAATGCGACGACCTCGGCAACGCTTTGATGGCCACGGCGGGCCTTGCCAGCTCCCTGGGCTTGGCGACCGGCACTGGCGCCCCAGCGGCCTTTCCGGCGAACCCAAAGCACGCATCCCGAACCCGACGACCCACTGATAATGACCGCTATTATCAATAGCTGTCCCGGGCAGATCACGGAAAGGAGGGGCCCATGAACCAGGATCTGACGTTTGAGATCGTCGCGCCGCAGTGCGGCAGCGCCTCCGTGGCGCATCCAACCTGCTCGAACGCCCTCGTCGAAGACCTCTTCGGCGACGAGTGACCACGACGCGGTGAGGTGGGGGCTTCCCACCTCACCGCCCGGCTCTCAGGCACCTAGGAGTACACCATGCCGCCCTCCAGCACACTGATCGACACCACACTCGCCGACGGCGTCTGCCTGTTCCGCACCGGCGGCGGGTGGGCGCTACGCCGCCCGGACGGCCTCTTCGTCCGGCTGCACGGCGCGGCCGCCAGTGCGCTGGATCATGCCACCGAGATCGGAACCGATCCTGTGCTCGGCCCCGCCTTCGCCGAGGCCGGGTACCTTCATGAGGGTCCCGCCGCCAGCGTTCGCCCAAACCTGCGCCCCCACGGCCGGGGGGTGCTGCACGACATGGTCACCCCACTGCTCACCGCCGCGTCCACCCAAAACGGCGAGGCCCCATCCCTCCCTTGCCTACTCCTCGACGCCCCGCCCATGGCCCCAACCGAGAACTACGCCCTGACCGCCTGGGCCGAGGGCAACCGCGTTTTCGTCAGTCCGTTCGCCCCCGCGGGAGAGGCCGAGCCCTGCCTCGTCACCGATGTCATCGCCCGGCGGATCGCCGCCTCCGCCACCCCCGGCCTGCTGCGGGACCGCCTCAGCGACCCCGGACGCCGCCCACCGCTGCGGCTGAGCACGCCCGCGGCGCTGCTCATCGCCCACCTCATCGCCCGCCAGGTGCACGACGTGCCCGCCAGCCGCAGGCGGCTATACTGCCTCGACATCGCGGCTGGCCAGTGGGAACAGCACATGGTTCATCCGGTGCCGCGCCTGGCGGATTCGGGTCCGCGCACGTGAACACCATCCGGGTCACCACCAACGATGGGCTGAGCCTGCACACCGAGATCACGCTGCCCGAGCGTCTCCCCGCCCCCGCCGTGCTCATCCGCACTCCCTACGGCACCTCCGCCCACCGACAGGAGGCCACCGGCTGGGCCAAGCGAGGATATGCCGCCGTGGTCCAGGACGTGCGCGGGCGGTACCGCTCCGCCGGTTCCTGGGTGCCCTACACCCACGAAGGCGGGGACGGCGCGGCCACCATCGCCGCCGTCGCCGCCAGCGAGTGGTGCGACGGCCGAGTCGTGTGCCTGGGCTCCTCCTACAGCGCCCACTGCGCGCTGGTCGCGGCCGCCGCCAGCCCCGGCCCGGTGGCTGCCATCGTGGTGGCCGTTCCCGCCCTGTCGCCGCGCCGGGTGGCCCGCGACCGCAACGGGGCTCCCCGCTTCTACGGTCACTCCTGGTGGTGGTTCCAGCACGGGCAGGGACGCACATCCTCGTCCTGTCCCATCCACGACGCCTCGCCGGACGAACCAGGAGCGCTGAGCATCCTCCCGGCGATCGGCCTGCCCAGCGCGGCCGGGGTGGCAGCCGCGGGCTGGAGCTTGCCCTGGCTGCGCGATGGGCTGCCCGATTCCTCCCCCACCCCCCTCGACGCTCCGCCGCCCACGGGGAGCCCGCCAGCCCCGCTCCTGGTGCTCGCCGGGCTGCACGACGTGTTCCGCGACGACGCCCTCGACCTCGCCGACGGCTGGCCGGTGCGGGCCGACGTGGTGGTCGGCGCTTGGCAGCACGACCTCGGCCTGGTGCACCGCAACGGCGACGCGGCGCTGCGGCGCCATCAGGCCCACCGCATCAAACCTGGGGTATTCATCGCCGACTGGCTGGAGCGGACGCTCCGCGATCCCGACGCCACCACACCCGGCAGCAGGCACTTCGCCCTGGAGGGAACCGGGATCTGGGCGCGTCCGGCCCCGGCCCGGCCCCAGCTGTCCTGCCCGTTGTCGGCGGCCCGGACCCGGTTCGTCGCCGATCCGTGTCACCCGCACCCGTCCGCCCTGGGACCGGTGGATGTGCGCGACATCTCCCGCAGGGAGGACCTGGCCCGCTTCGTCTCGGACCCGGTGCGCATCGCCACGGACGTGGTGGGACGCATGGTCGTGCGGCTGTCCGGGCTGGCGGCGCACACCCTCGATGGAGAAGCGGTCCGTGGTCCGCTGGACTGGTGCGTCCGCGTCGCGCTGCGTCCGGCCCCGGCCGACCGCGGCCACACCGGGGCCGGTCTGCTCCAGCTGGGCCACGCACTCGTGCGCACCCCGGACTCCCGCGCCCGGGTCGAGTTGCCGCTGGTCGCGCGGCGCCTGCACCCCGGTGCGCGGATCGAGGTGCACGTCTCGGCCCACCAGTTTCCCCTCTACGCCCGCGACCCCCAGGACGGCACCGAGCCCCTCACCGCCACCCGTCTGCGGCCCGCGCGGCGCCAGGTGCTTCGGGCAAATGTCGAACTGCCCCTGGCGGAGCTGGCGCCCGACCCCACCGAACCCAAGGAGGCGCTTCGATGACCCCCAGCCTGCGCTACCCGTTCGCCTCCGATGAGCGACCCCAGCCAGACCTCGGCGCCGCACTCGACCCGCTGTGCGGCATCATCACGGCGCTGCGTTCCCCCGATATCCCTGGCGGGGCACCGGAGGATTTCCTCTGCGTCGTCGCCGAGGTCGCCGACACCCGTCGCTACGGCGGCTGGTACGCCGACCGGATCGCCGCCGGGACGGCCTTCGGCGACCCGGGCCGGGCCCGCAACGCCGCGATCGGGGAGGCCTTCGAACGCTACTGCGGCAACTTCCTGCCCCCGCTCACCGCCCCCACCAGCCACGCGGCCCTCGTCTCCCGGGGCAAGGCGGCGCTCGGCCCGGACGACCTGCCGAGGTGGTCGGACGAGCAGCTCAGCAGGCCAGGTTTCGCCTACCGCGAGTTCACCGGCGACACCGAGGTCGAGTGGGTCGCGGGCGTGGACGCCAACGGCGCCGAAACCTGGGCGCCCGCGTCCTGGGTCTACCTCAACTATCATCACGGGCCCCGCCGTCAACTGCCCCGGATCAACCACCTGAACTATTCGGGGATCGCGACCGGCAGCTCCCCCGCCGATGCGGCGCGGCGCGCGCTCGCCGAACTGGTCGAACGGGATGCCATGGTCACCTGGTGGTACTCGGGCGCCGGGGCCGTCGGGCTGGACCAGGAGACGATTCCCGGTTTCAGGCAGCGGTGGCAGGGCGGCCCTCTCCTCGTCGATCTCGTCGTCGTGCCGACCGACCTTCCCCTCATCGTGGTCGGGGCCTACGTGTTCGACGAACGCACCGGGGTGCCCGCGTCGGGTTTCGCCGCGGCCCCGGACGCCGCCAGCGCGGCCGAGAAGGCCAGCCAGGAGGCGCTCCAGGTCTGGATCGCCTCGTCCGGGCTGCTGCGCCCCGACGGGTCCAGCTGGCGGGAGGGCATCCTGGCCCGCCGGGTCTACTTCCCCTATCGGGAGAACCGGGCCTACCTCGACGACGCCGGTGACGGCTTCCGCCACGTGAAGGACCTCGCGTCCCAGACCCAGCTCTGGCTCGACCCGCGGATGCTGGCCCACGCCCACCGGTTCACCTCCCCCACGGCCGTGGTCTCGGCGGACGAACTGGGCACCGGGAGCATCGACGAGGTGGTCGCGGCCCTCACCGGGCGAGGCCACCCGCCGGTCGCCTTCGACCTGACCACGCCCGATGTGGCCGAGATCGGCGCCGCGACCGTGCGGGTGCTGGCCCCCGGCCTGCAACCGAACGCCCCCGCCGGATACCAGTACCTCGGCACCGCCCGCCTGCACCAGCGCAAACAGGACCTGGCCCCCGGCGCCACCCCGGTCCTGGCCCCACCCCCACACAACTAGGGAAAGACGAGATGCCGCACACCACCGACGCCCTGGAGCGCGCCGACCTGCTGGCGGGCCTGGACCCGCTGCCGCTCCCCCACGCCCTGCTCGACGTCCTGCGGGCGGGGCTCGGCAGCGACCCAGACCGCCCCGACGCCCGCCTGCGCAGGGTGCCGTCGGCGGGTGCCCTGCACCCGGTGCAGGTCTACCTCGACCAGCACCGGGACGGGCGGGCCGAGACCGTGCGCTGGTATCCCCACGGCGGGCTGGTTCCGCTGTCGACCCGCCAGGCCACGCCCCCCGAACGGGTCGACATCGTCCTGGTCGCCGCCCCGGCCCGCACCATCGCCAAGTACGGTGACCGCGCTCTGACCCCCGTGGTACTGGACACCGGTTACGCCTTCAGCGCGCTGCTGCACGCCGCGGCCGCCCACGGTCTCGAGTTGTCCCCAGCCCCCGGCTTCCGGGCCCCGGACGACGGCGGTGCCGCGCTGGCAGCGCTCCGCGTCGGCGCTCCGGCCCACCAGCCGTTCCCCTCCGGTCGTCCCGAACCGGCCGGGGCACGGCCCGGTGGCCTCGTCGAGGCGGCGCTGCACGAGCTGGCGCGGCACCCGATCACCTCTCCGCTGCCGACCTCCGAGGTGTCCCGCGAGGCCATCGCCACCCGGCGCAGCGCCCCGCTGGAGAAGCTGGCTTCCGGCTTCGACCTAGGTGCCACCCTGTCCTTCTTCCAGGACGGGCTGCCGCGGCAGTTTCATTCCGGGGTCACGGCCCACGTCGCCACCGCGAAGGGGGTGTTCACGTGGTGCGAGGGCCACTGGAAACGGGTGAGCCATCGCGACGAACGCCCCGGGCTCGCCGCACGTGCTGCCCATCAGCGGCAGCTGGCCGACGTCGCTGCGCTGGTTCTCTTCACCGCACCCCCGGCCGCCGGGCTGGGCGGTGCAAACTATCTGGCCTCCCGCTTCGCCATCGCCCACGCGGGCTATTCGCTGTGCGTCCGCGCGGCCGGGTGGGGCCTGGGAGCCCGCCCGATCGGGGGGTGGAGCGGCCCGCCCGCCCCGGGAACCTGGGACGGCGGCGAGGCAATCGTCCACGCCGTCGCCCTCGGTGAGACAGGGACGGAGCCTGCCCGATGATCCCTCGCCGCCTGCTGGTGCTGACCCTGCGGGTCAAGTGGCACGTCCTGGCGTCCATCGTGGCGATCCTGGCCGTCACCTCGACCTACCTGGCCACGGCCCTGGCGACCGCGACCGCCCTCGGCGCCCTCACCAGGGGCGAGGCGTCCGAGACCCTGGCGTGGATCGCCATCGTGGCCGCGACCGTGCTGGCCCGGGCCGTGCTGATCCCCGTCCGCACCGCGATCACCACGTCCGCGGGACTGGCGGTGCGTCGCATCCTGCGGGACGGCCTGCTGCGCCACGTCATGGCCCTCGGGCCGGAGTGGGCCTCGAAGAGCCGCCTCGGGGCGGCCCAGGCCACCATCGTGGAGGGCGTGGACGGGCTGGACCCCTATTACAGCGAGTACCTGCCGCAGCTGGCGGTCACCGTGACCCTGCCCGCCGGGATCGTCGCCGGCGTCTGGCTGCTCCACCCGCCCTCGGCCGTCTTCCTCGCCTGCTGCCTGCTGGTGACCCTGATCGTCCCCCGGTTCAAGGACGCGGCGATGCTGCGCCAGGGCAGCGAACGGTGGCGCGCCTACGTCGAACTCAGCGCGGACTACCTGGAGGCCATGCGGGGCATCCCGACGCTGCGCACCTTCGGGGCCGCCGAACGCCGCCGGGACCTGCTGGAGGCCCGCAGCACCGGGGTGTACCGGGCCACGATGCGTCCGCTGCGCACCTCGTTGCTGGAGAACGGGATCACGGTCGGGTTCACGCTCTTCGGCACCTTCGGCGCGGTCTTCCTGGCCACGCTCGCCGCGACCCGCGCCCAGCTGCCCGGCACCCACGTCCTGTACGTGCTGATGCTCTCGGTGGAGTGTTTCCGTCCGGTGCGGGACCTGGCGAAGGCCTGGCACGCGGGTTACCTGGGGCTCACCGCCTCCGACGGGGTGGACGCGATCCTGCGCGCGAGGCCGGCGGTCGCCGACACCGGCACCGGGACGCTCGCCCTCGGCGGGGCCGCCGAGGTGTCGGTGCACGAGGTCGCCTACACCTATCCCGCGGCCGCCCGGCCCGCGCTCGACCAGGTGTCGGCGCGGATCCCGGCCGGGCAGCTGACCGCCGTCGTCGGGGCATCCGGCGCGGGCAAGTCGACCTTCGCCGCGCTGATCTCGCGTCGCCTCGACCCGGATTCGGGACGGGTCGAGATCGGCGGCACCGACCTGCGCCGGGTGAGCCTGGCATCCCTGCGGGCGAACCTGGCCGTGGTCGGGCAGCGCACCCGGCTGTTCCACGACACGGTCGCGGCCAATGTCCGTCTCGGCGCCCCCGAAGCCACCGACGACGAGGTCCGTGCGGCGCTGGCCGAGGCCGACGCGCTCGGTTTCGTGGAGGAGCTGCCCGAGGGCATCCACACCATGTTGTCGGAGGACGCCACGACGCTGTCCGGCGGTCAGCGGCAGCGCCTCGCCCTCGCCCGGGCACTGATCCGCCGCACCCCGGTGCTGCTGCTGGACGAGCCGACCTCGAACGTCGACCGGCACTCCGACGCCCACATCATGGGCACCCTGAGGTCGCTGACGCCCCGCCACACGATCGTCGTCATCGCCCACCGCCTGGAGAGCATCATGTCGGCCGACCAGGTGATCGTCTTCGACTCCGGCCGGATCGTGGAGCAGGGCGAGCCCGGGGCGCTCGTCTCCTCCGGTGGGGCCCTGGCGGCCCTGCTGCGGGACGAACGAACCCGCCGGAGGCCGGCTGCCGAACCCCAGGAGGTGTCTCGTGCGTGGTGATCTCGCCAGCGACGTCACGGCCCTGAGACGGCTCTGGCCCGCCATCCGGGCCTACCGCGGCCGTTTCGTCCAGACCGTGCTGGCCAGCCTGGCCGTCCAGATCGGTACCGTCGGCGCGGCCGTCGCCTCCGCCTGGCTCGCGGGCCTCGCCCTCGTCACGCTGGACCCGGGCTGGCCCACCGGAGGAGACGCGGTCCTCAGCGGGCTGGCGCTGCTGCTCGTGGCCGCCGCGGCGGCGGGCACCTGGGCCGAGATGTATGTCGCCCACGACCTGGCCTACCTCGTGCTGGCGGCCTTCCGCGTCCGGCTGTTCGACCGGTTGCGGCGCACCCAACCGTCGAGGTCGGATCCCCGGCGCAGCGGGGACCTTTCGGCCACGGCCATGTCCGACGTGGAGAGCCTGGAGTGGATCTACGCCCACGTGTTCGCCCAGGTCGGGACGGCGGCGGTCACGATCCTCGGCGGCACCGTCGCGCTGGCCCTCATCGATCCGGTGGTGCTGGCGGTGCTGGTCCCGGCCACGGTGCTGCTGCTGTCGGTGCCGTGGTGGTTCGCCGGGCGGGCCACCGCGCACGGCGCCGAGTTGCGTCGCGCCAGCGCCAGCTACACCTCCGACATCATCGACACGGTGCAGGGGCTGTCCGAGATCGCCGAGGCCGGGGCGATGCCGCGCCGCCGGTCCCAGCTGGACGCGTCCTGGCAGCGGGTGGAGCGGGCCGGGGTGCGCAACGCGCTGCGCGGGTCGGTGGAGGCGGCCTCCGGTGACCTGCTGGTGAGCCTGGCCGCGATCGGCGCCCTGTTCATCGTGTCCCTGCACGTCCACGCCGGGCAGATCCCGGTCTCGTCCGCCCCCATCGTGGTGGCGCTGATCGGGGCGGTGCTGGCCCCGACGGCCACGGTCGCGTCCACTCTGAAGGAGCTGGGCGGTCTGCGGGCCGCGGCGTCCCGCCTGTTCGGGCTGCTGGACGCCCCGGATGCGACCGAACCGGCGGCCCACCCGGTCGCCCCGCGACCGACCGACGAGGTGTTGCGGATCTCGTCGCTGTGGTTCGGCTACGACCCCGGACGTCCGGTGCTGCGCGAGCTCGATTTCGTTCTCCGCCGCGGCGAGGTGGTCGCGGTCGTCGGCGCCTCCGGGGCGGGCAAGAGCACCCTCATCAACCTGATCCGCCGGTTCTGGGACCCCGACCAGGGCAGCATCAGGGTGCTCGGCACCGACATCCGCGACCTCGCCGACGCCGACCTGCGGCGCCACACCGCGATCGTGGAACAGGACGTGCGGGTCTTCGCCGGGTCGCTGCGCGACAACCTCACCCTGGGCCGGCCCGGGGCGGCTCCGGAGGTCATCGCCACGGCCGTCGAGGACGCCCAGCTCGGTGCCCTGGTCGCGGACCTGCCGGCCGGGCTGGATTCCCCCGTCGGGGAACGCGGGACCGGGCTGTCCGGCGGCGAGGCGGCCCGGCTGGCCCTGGCTCGCGCGCTGGTCATGGAACCCGACCTCTTGGTGCTGGACGAGGCCACCGCCAACCTGGACGCGAGCATCGAACTCGAACTGCACCGCGCGCTGACCCGCACCGCCGCCGGGCGGGCCACCCTCATCGTCGCCCACCGCCGCTCCACCGTGGAACGCGCCGACCGGGTAATCGTGCTTGAGGACGGCCGGATCATCGCCGACACCACACCCGATGAGCTCGCGGCCTCCGGCACCTGGTGGAACGCCCCGCCCGGCCAGGCCAAACAGGCGCGCCCGGGCGAGGACGAGATGCTAGGTGGCGGCGAACCGGGGCGTAGCCGTTAGGGGAGCCGCTCCCGCGGGGAGTCGATGTGCACCACCAGCCGCCCGGTGTGCTCGTCGGTGCCGACGCGACCGGTGACGGCGAAGACCTCCTCCAGCAGTTGCGGGGTCACCACGGCGGCCGGGTCGCCGTCGGCGACGATGCGTCCCCGGCTCAGGGCGACCAGCCGGTCGGCGTAGCGGGCGGCGTGTTCCAGGTCGTGCAGCACCGAGACCACCGTCAGACCGCGGGCGCGTCGCAGCCGCGCTATGAGGTCCAGCACCTCCAGCTGATGGCAGATGTCGAGGAAGGTCGTCGGTTCGTCCAGCAGCAGGATCGAGGCGTCCTGGGCCAGGGACAGGGCCAGCCGGACCCGTTGGCGTTCACCGCCGGACAGGCTGTCGACCATCCGGTCGCCGAGGTGGGTCGTGCCGGTCTCGGCCAGCGCGACGGCGCAGTGCTCGTCGAAGGGATCGCGCAGCATCGCCCACATGGATCGCTGCGGAAACCTGCCGTGGGCCACCAGCTGGCGCACCGTCATGCCCGGAACGCGGGGCAGCTGCTGGGGCAGCAACGCCACCCGCTGGGCGACGAGACGCCGCGGCGTGGACGCGATGCTGCTCCCGTCCAGCAGCGACTCACCCTGGATTCGCAGCTCCCCCGACAGGGCGCGCAGCAGCGTCGATTTTCCGCAGCCGTTCGCCCCGACCAGGGCAACCCACTCCCCCCGGCCGATCTTGAGGTCGAGGTGGTCGAGGACGAGCCGGTCCCCGAACTGGACGCAGGCTCGACGCAGTTCCATCACTGTCACGGTTCTGACTCCTGGTGTGAGCTGGCCACCGCGACCAGCGCGGCGGCCCCGATGAGGCAGGTGACGGCGCCGACCGGCACCCCCACCTGCTGCCCGTCGCCGGTGAGCTGGATCGCGAGGCTGACGGCCTTGGCGATGAGGTCGGAGGCGGCGACGAACAGCCCCCCGCACACCGCGACGAGCATCACCTGTCGCCTCAGCCGCCCGCCGAAGACCAGCCGGACGACGTGGGGCGCGACGAAACCGACGAAGGCGAGCGGCCCCACGGTCGCCACCGCCGCCGAGGCCAGCAGCACCGCGATCCCGATGCCCACGCCGCGCCAGAACCCGGGTGACACCCCGAGGCAGTGGGCGTGGGAGTCGGAGACCGCGAGGATCTCCAGCCGGTCGGCGACCAGCACCAGCGCCGCGAACCCGGCGAGGACCGGTATCGCGATCATCGGGACGTGCTCGGCGACGCGGGCCTCCACCGACCCGATCAGCCAGCGCAGCGCTCCCCCGACGCCGGTGGGCCGGGCGGCGATGAGGATCGTCACCACCCCGGTCAGGGCCAGCGCCGACAACAGGCCGAGCACCGCCGTCTGCTCCGAGGTGCGGCGGTGGGCCACCAGCCACAGCAGTCCGCCGCCGAGCAGGCCGCCCACGGTCGCCGACAACACCGACGAGAACACCGACCCGCCGTCGATGAGCCCGGTCCCGGAGGCGATCAGGTAGCCGAGCACCGCCGAGGGGTTCACCGCCGTCAGCTCGGGGGCGGCCAGCGGGTTGCGCAGCACCGACTGCAAAGCCAGCCCGGCCAGGCCGAGAGCCGTTCCGGCGAACAGGGCGACGACGAGCCGCGGCAGCCGCAGCTCGGTCAGCACCCGCCACGAGACCGTGTCGGTTCCGGCCAGCAGCTCGGACCAGTCCACGCCCCGTCCCAGCGCGAGATCGGCGGCGGGGACGATGAGCGCGGTGGCCGCGATCCACAGGCCCAGCCAGGCACGACGGCTCACCGGTCCGGCCTCCTCGCCACGAAGACCATGGCGACGCAGAACCCGATCAGCGCGGTCCACGCCCCGAGCGGGGTCTCGAAGGGCTTGAACAGCTCCCGCGCCGCGATGTCGGCGCCGACGCTCACCCCGGCCCCGATGATCGCCGTCACCGCGAGCCGGAACACCTCACCCGCCCCCGGGACGAACCACCGGGTCACGGTCGGGGCGACGAAGGCGACCCATGCGATGGGGCCGCAGGCCGCCACCACGAGCGCGACCAGCAACGCGGCGACGCCGAGGGCCAGCAGTCGCCAGCGGCCCGGATTCATCCCCAGGGCGGAGGCCTGTTCGTCGCCGAGGGACAGCACCCCCAGCGCAGGCAGCACCGCGACCGTGGCGGCGCAGCCGATGACCAGGGGGACGATCAGCGGCAGGGCGGCATCGGCCGTGATCTCGGTGAGCGAACCCACGAGGTATTTGAAGATGATGCTCAACTCGACCTGGTCGGCCGTCGACATCACGGTCAGCACCGCCGCCTGCCAGGCCGTCGAGACCGCCGCCCCGATGAGCAGGGTCTGCGCGGCGCTGCGTCCCCTCGCGGCCGCGAGCAGGCACAGGGCACCCCCTGCCACAGCTCCGGCCAGGGCCCCGGCCGTGCGGGCCGTCAGCGAGTGGATGCCGCTGGTGACAAGCAGCGCCGCCACGAAAGCGGCTCCCCCGCTGACCCCCAGCAGGTCGGGCACCGCGAGCGGGTTGCGCATGGCCCGCTGCACCAGCAGCCCCGCTACCCCGAGCCCGGCCCCGGCGGCCGCACCCACCAGCAGCCGGGGCAGACGAATCTCAAGGAACACGATCCGCGCGACCCGCCCCGACGCGGGCAGGCCGAGATAGAGGCTTGCCGTGACGAGAGCGGCCCCCGCCACGGCAAGCAGTATCAGGATCGTGATCCGCTGGCGGAGCCCCACTACTTCTTCAGGTCACGTTCGATGTGGTCCACGGCCTCGGTCACGGCGGTGGCGATGCACCGGGTGCCCCGGCAGAACGTCCACAGTTCCTTGTTGACCTCGTGGACGTGGCCGTTCTTCACCGCGGTGAGCTGCTTCCACACCGGGTTGTCGGCGTAGATCTCCGTGGCCTTCTTGTCGGTCGGGGCGAAGGTCATCGACGAGACGAACATGACCTTCGGGTCCTTCTCCAGGATCTGCTCCATGCTGTAGGCCCCGGCCTTGACCGGGTCGGTGCCGAGCACCTCGAATGGGTTGTTGACGACCTTGCCCAGGGCGCTGCCCAGCGGATCGGCACCCTTGGTGGCCACGCCCATGCCGGAGGCCCCACCCCACATCAGCAGGACGGGTTCACCGGCCACGCCCGCCGTCGCGGCCTTCTGCTTCGCCGCCGCCATGGCCTCCTGGTAGGCCGTCTCGGCCTTGACCTGGGCGTCCGCCTTGCCGGTGAGTGTGGCGACCATCCGCAGATAGGCCAGGGAGTCCTCGTCCGTCTTGACGTTGACCAGCAGCACCGGCGAGAACTTCTCCAGCGCGGGCTTGAGCGCCTCGTGGACGCCCGCGAGCCCGATCACCAGGTCGGGTTTGACCTCCGCGGCGAACGAGGTGTCCTCGGCCCCGAAACTACCCGGCACCACCGGGATGTCCTTGCCCTTGTCGCCGAAGATTTCTGGCCGGGTCGCCAGGTTGGGGGTGGAGGTGGCCACCGGGACGATGCCGAGGCTGGCCAGGATGTCGTCACAGATGCCGGTGAGGCACACGATGCGCTGCGGAGCGGCGGGAACGCTCACCTCGGCCCCATCGGGGCCGGTAGCGGTGAGGGCGGGCGTCACCGGAGTGACACCGGGTGCGGGTGCCGAGCTCGTCGCCGCCGTTGGGGCGGGAGACGTCCCCGGCGCGTCCGCACCGGGCACGCAGGCCGACAGGACACAGGCGGCAGCAAAGCCCATCAGGACCAGACCACGACGGATCATTCAGAACTCCCAGAAATGATAGCGATTATCAATTGCATGGCAATGATATGCCCGCCCCTCGTCATTGTCCATGCGAGGTGGGTTAAGCCGCGATGGACCCCGGGCGTCGGCACCAACGCCCCGCTGGGCACGCGTTGGACAGCCCCCACGGCACCCGGCTCCCCCTCTCGCACGGAGAAGGAAGCGCGTCGGCTGCGTCGAGGCACCTGTTCGAGGCCGGGCCCTGTAAGAATGGCTCTCAGCAGACTATGGTTGGTTCCATCACCACCTGGAGGCATTTGCGATACAGGAGGGATGCCATGGGACGAGGGATGGTCACGGCATGAGCAAGGACGCCTACGCCGTCAGCGCGCCGGTCTACGACCTGCTCAACGCCAGTTTTCGCCCAGGGCAGGTGGCGGCCCTGGAGAGGCTGATTCCGCTGGTCCGCGCCGAGTCGGGGCCGGTACTCGACATCGGGGCCGGGTCGGGCCTGAACACGGTCTTCGTCCTGGAGCGCCTACCGGAGGCACGCGTGTACGCCCTGGAACCCAGCACCGCGATGAGGGCGCTGGTCCTGACGAAGGTCGCCGCGCACCCGGAGTGGTTCGACCGGGTCACGATCCGACCCGAGGCCTTCGGCGCCGCTCCCCTGCCTGATGCCATCAGCGCGGCGATCCTGCTGGGCGTCCTCGGCCACTTCAGCCCGGACGAACGGGCCGCACTGTTCGCCGCCCTCGCCGCCCGGCTCCCCGAGGGCGGGGCCGCCCTGACGGATTTGCAGCCGCCCTGCCGGCCCGCGCGGGTGGAATCCTACGAGATCGCCAGCGCCCGGATCGGCGACCTGACCTATAGCGGCCTCGCGGAAGGATGGCCACTCGACGACGAGCGCATGCACTGGAAGATGACCTGCCGCACCCTCGACGGCGATCGCGTGCTGGCCGAGGAGACCACCGAGTACCTGTTCCGCCACCCGGACCCCGAGGTCATCCGGGCCGAACTCCGCGCCACCGGACTCAGCCTCGACCAGATCGACGACACCACCTTCTACCTCATCGTCAAGGACTGACTCGCCCACCCCCGGTTCGCGGGCGTATCCCGGACGGGCGGGGATGCGGATCCTTGGCCGGGCTTCGACGACGCCGGAAGTCGAGCCTCCCGACAAGCCCGGAGCGCGGGTTCGCGGGCGCCGCCTTGAGGTTCGCTGGCATCCTGACTTGGGTTCAGCACCGAAAGCCGCGCTGAATACCCGGACGGCAATATCTTCGTCACCGGTTACCTCGGCACGCATTTTCTTCACCATCGACTAGAGAGGATCCAGTTTACCCAAGCCTCAGACGACGGAACACCAGCAGAGCAATTGGTTCAGGGTTTCCACAGCCTCGCTGATGCCGCTACGATAAACGCCGTGGGAGAGACTAAAACACTCGATAGCTCTGGAAATAAATTCACGCAGATGTTGTACGCCGCAGCGCAGATGCCCGGCGTCCGCATCAAGAGGGAGGCATGGTTACGCAGCGCACTGAAATGGCACTGCACCGAGGAACAGCTCGCGGTTGCCATCGCCGATAGCCCCGCCGCCGCAGGCATTCCGCTTTCCATCATTTCTCAGGCCGCACGCATCTCGATCAAATACGAGACATCCAAGGTGACCGTTCTCTCCACTGCCGCCGGTATACCGGGCGGACTCGCCATGGTGGGCACACTCCCTGCCGATACCGTCCAGTATGTGGGGCACATGCTTCGAATCGCCCAGAAGCTGGCATACCTCTACAGCTGGCCCGATCTCTTTGAGCAGAAAGAGGAGCTCGACGAGGCCACAAAGAACGTCCTTATCCTTTTTCTCGGCGTCATGCTCGGCACTCGGATGGCAAATAAGGGGGCGGCTCAGGTCGCGGGCATGATTGCGAAAAATGTCGCCAAGAAACTCCCGCGGCGGGCGCTGACCAAAGGGGTCATCTACCCGATCGTCAAGAAAGTCGCGGGTTACATCGGCATCAACATGACCAAGAGGATATTCGCAAATGGGGTCGCCAAAGTCGTTCCCGTCATCGGCGCCGTGCTCTCGGGCGGGGTCACGCTTGGCACCTTCCTGCCCATGGCTAAGCGGCTCCAGAAGCACTTGGCGGATCTCGAACTGGCGAAGCCCGAGCTCCGCCACTCGTAGGCCACATCGTTTAGGCAGAAGTCTTCGAAGAACAGACTGTCTAAGCAACAGGTCTTCGGGCCCGAGCGCGGGCGAGATCCGTTGTTCTCACCGGCTACGCCGCTTCTTGAGTTCTTGACGCATTGCCCTGCGGATCATGCTGTGCGACTGCGGGTTGCGAAGCATCTCTTGATAGGTCGTTCCGCCTCGGTCTGCACGCAACCAGTCCAAGCACGACCGAGTTGAGGCTCCAAGATCTCCGGAATCCGTTTCGTCGCACCATTCCTCGATGAGGTCGGCTTCCTCATAGAACACGACGGTCTGCTCGTGGAAGTTGTGTGTGGGCACGACGACACGGGAACTGTAGTGCACCCAGCGCTGCAGCAGCAGGTTCACACCAAACTGCGACAGCGACGCCAACCGCGCTGATGGCACAAGCAGCCCGGGTGAAACCGTGTAGAGATTATCGAAGTTCGCGGCTTGGTGCTTGCCCTGGTTCGTCGCCTCGGGGCGGAGGCCAGGAAGCGGCATCAAGTTATAGTTGCCACCGACCCATCCGGCTTCGTCTAACTCTTTGCGGTTCGTCACCTCAGCGACGAGCACCTGCCATGCGAGATCGACACCGTTCGTGCGCATCGAACACGGATGTTGCAGGACCACGACGGAACGCGCTTTGATCCTGCCAGTTGAACCGGAAAGCCGCAGACCTGTGAAGACATCCCCGGTGAAAACGGGCCTCGTCTGAGAGACCTCGTCCCCACGCGCACGGTAGAGGGCATCCCAGTCCGGGACGCCCCCTGCGTACGGTGATTCAAGGTCTTTGCTCAACGCTCAGCCCCTCATCCGAATCGAGCGGTTTCCGTCGCCCGCCTCGAACACCTCGAAGTCCGACCGGTACCGCTCGCGCCAGTCAGGGTCGAACTCTGACAGCAGCGCCTCGGGGTCTGCGTGCCCACTGGCAAGCTCAAACACCAGATCAGCGCGGTCAGCCGCGTAGAGAGCGATCGGCGTCACCGGAGCTGATGGGGAAAGCGGCATCTCGAACCACGATGCGACCTCCTCAACCAGGTAATGCCTGGTGATGAGATCACACGCGGCCAGCAGGCTGGCTACCCGACCACGGCTCTCCCCGGACGCCTTCTCTCCCTTGCGCCACTTCTGCACCGCGGGGACACTCACCTTGATAAGACGCGCGACATCCCGCCAAGCAAAGCCGAGGTCGGCAAGGTCACTAAGCATTGATGCCACGCTGTCTTTAGCACGCTCGGCTGCGGCGGTTCGCCACTCGACAGCCACATTCCTCACCAACGTTTCAGCCACGGCGCAACACTTCCTCTCTGAACCGATCCGTAATCAGGCTTTCGAATACATAACGCACGGGCTCGTGCAGCGCGTCGGCCTGGTTCAGGATCAGGTCTACGCCGAACTCAGGCACCTCATCGGCTGCATGCCAGAAACTGTCGATGTCGAGTTTGAAGAGCGGTCCCGGCGGCGACAAGGGGCACCGCGGCCCGACGCGTTCGACACTGGCGGGAGCAGCCACCGCCCGGCGGGCACGGAACGCAACATCGACCGCCATCAAGACAATCGGCGCGTTCGGGTAAACCTCTCGCTCCCTCACATAGATCATGCTACTAGGACAGAAACCAAAACAGCAACCATTGGGCGAGGTTCCACCGTAAGGGCCCGGGGCGGCTGAGCGCACCTCGCGCGTGGACCGAGCGCATAGTTCCCCGACTCGGCTCATCCAGTGCCGTCGTCGGGCATCGTGGACGGCGTCGAGCCGGGCTTGGGTGTCGCCGGGGATGGGGGTCTCGGCGGTGACGATGGCGTCGCCGGCTTGGACGTCGATGGTGCGGTGCCAGCGTAGTGCTCTGAGGAGGGCTTTGATGGTGACACCGATGGTGGCTTCCAGCCATCGGGCGAGGGCAGCGAATACGACGGTGAAGTGACATTGATCGTCTCCTTCACCTGGTAGCCGACCAGTCCCCGTGACCAGGGTTGGTCAGGATCAACCCATCAGGTGATTGCTCACCGGTGTGGGTCCTCATCCACTTCCACCCGACATAGGAGACCTCAAGGATCTGCTGGCCGAGGACATAGCGCAGTCCGGCCCCAGAAGCACTGAGCGGATCTTGAACCGGCAAAGCCCTCGTCCGCAGTTCGGAGATCATCATCGTCAAGACAGAAAACACCGAGAAGTAGACTGCTTGAGTGACAGACCTTCGAACCCCAAAGCCACCGGAATCCATTTCATCGCGCTCTTCCTCAATGAGGCCGGCTTCCTCGTAGATGCCGACCCTGGCTCATCCTGACTGTTGGCCAGCCCGCCGTCGTGCAAGCGGCTGAGAACTTCGAGATCGTGCTCATCCTCGGGACGTAGATCGTAGTCATTTCTCAATTCACGCAGCCGCTCGGCGGAACCGCTCCCCGGATCTGGCGGTTGGGTCAACGGTTAACCTGAAGGAAACGATATGTGAAGGGAGCATCATGGCTGAGGCTGTCTTTTCCGCGGTCGCCGAATCCCTGAAGGGCATGGCGACGCGCTGCACATCCCGGGGTATGAGTTTCGTCCTGGACGAGCCGCCTTCGCTCGGCGGCAAGGACGAGGGGATGAACCCGCTCGAAGCCGTCCTGTCGGCCCTCGGCGCCTGCAAGTGCGTCGTTGCGAGGGCTTTCGCCAAGCCGAACGGCATCCGGCTGCGCCACGTGCGGGTCGAGGTGGACGGGGTGTTCGACCCGGACGGGTTCCGGGGGAAGAACCCCGCGGCGAAGGTCGGGCTATCAGCAATCAGTACGCGCTACCACATCGACGCAGACAACACCCCCGAAGAGATCGCGGCATTCGTCGAGTTCATCGAGGCCCACTGCCCGGTCCACGACACCCTGGTCAACCCGCCCCAGCTGAGCTACGAGATCGCCTGAACCAGCAGCGGCCAGGCCTTCGACCGGCCGGGATGGGTGATGGGCTGAGCCGGGGCACCCCACCAGCCGGGGGTCGGCACGGGGTTGCCCCGGCCCTGCCAGCACCTTGGCCGCGGTCAGCCGAGGTGGTCGCGCAGCCCCTCCAGCGCCGGGGCGAACACCTGGCTGGCGAAGAAGGTCTCCCAGTGCTCCCGCTCTTCCTGGGCGCAGTCGAACTCCGTCCACCACTCGACGAGCGACTGACCGGTCGAGCTCACCCGGGTCACTTTCAGCGTGGAGACGTATCCGGTCACGTCGAACGGGGCCGGATCGCAGAACCCGTAGGAGTAGCTGCGGTCGAGGTCCGACAGGCCGAGCAGCCGCTCCCTGATCCGGGATTCGCCGAGCTGGAAGCTCCGCACGGCGCCGACCGTCGCTCCGGTCAGACCGTCCTCGATGTGGCTCTCGGAGACCGCGGAACCGAACCAAGTGGCCAGTCCGTTGAAATCCCTGAGGGTGTCCCACACCTTGTCGACATCGTGCTGGATGATCGTGCTGTAGTACGAGACCGCCATATCAGCCCTTCTTGAAGGTGACGGCCTTGAACTCCTCGGTCTGTGCGCGGATACCCACCTCGGTCGGGAATCGCTCGATGGAACTCGCCCCGTAGAAGCCGACGATGCCGTCGGTGTGGTCGAGGATGTACTGCGCGTCGGCCGGGTTCGCGATCGGCCCGCCGTGGCACAGGCACAGGATGTCGGGGTTGACGCTCCTGGCCGCGTCCGCGAGCTGCTGCACCTTGACCGCCGCCTCCTCCAGGGTCAGCGCGGTCTTCGCGCCGATGGTCCCAGACGTTGTCAGGCCCATGTGGGGGACGAGGATGTCCGCCCCGGCGCGGGCCATGTCCTTGGCCTGGTCCTCGTCGAAGACGTAGGGGGAGGTGAGCAGGTCGAGTTCGTGGGCCATGCGGATCATGTCGATCTCGTGCCCATACCCCATGCCGGTCTCCTCCAGGTTCGCCCGGAACACCCCGTCGATCAGGCCGACGGTGGGGAAGTTCTGCACACCGGCGAACCCGATCTCTTTCACCTGGCGCAGGAAGTGCCCCATGACACGGAACGGGTCGGTGCCGTTGACGCCCGCGAGGACGGGGGTGCGCTTCACGACGGGCAGCACCTCGTTGGCCATCTCCATGACGATGGCGTTGGCGTCCCCGTAGGCCAGCAGCCCGGACAGCGAGCCGCGTCCGGCCATGCGGAACCGGCCCGAGTTGTAGATGACCAGCAGGTCGATGCCACCGGCTTCCGCGGACTTCGCGGTGATACCGGTGCCCGCGCCGCCGCCGATGATGGGCTGGCCCTGGGCGACCTGGGTGCGGAAACGATCGAGGATCTCTTGGCGGGACATGTTTCTCCTTCTCAGTTGGTGATGGATGCGTGCAGTGCGTGGGCCATCGCGGCGCCGAAACCTGGGTCGTTGATCGCCTGGTCGAGTTCGTGGACGACGACGCCGGAGCCGACCAGCCCCGCGCGCAGTTCCGCGAACAGCGCGGCGTCGGCCTCGGCGTCCCGGAAGGGGGCTCCCTCGACGTCGATGGCGCTCACGCCCCGCAGGGGGATGAACAGCTCGGTGGGTCCGGTGGCGGCGGCAAGTTTGGTGGCGATGCGGCGTCCCAGCTCGGCCATCTCCTCAGGCGTGGTGCGCATCAGCGTCACGGTGGGGTTGTGGACGAACAGGTTGCGTCCGGCGAACTCTGGCGGCACGGTGTCGGCGGGGCCGAAGTTCACCATGTCGAGCGCCCCCAGGCTGACGGCCTGCGGCAGGCCGACCCGCCCGGCCATCTCCAGCCGCCGCGGCCCCGCGGACAGGACACCACCCACGAGGTCGTCGGCCAGCTCGGTGGTGGTGAGGTCGCACACCCCGGCCAGCAGGCCCGACTCGGCGAGTTTCTCCATGGCGCGGCCACCCGCCCCGGTGGCGTGGAAGACCAGCACCTCGTAGCCGAGGTCGGTCAGGGTGTCGCGGGCCTCGTCCGCGGCCGGGGTCGTCACGCCGAACATGGTGACCGCGACGACCGGTTTGTGGCCGGCGGGGACGGCGGCCAGCCGGTCCTCGTATGCCTGGCCATCCCGGCGATCGCCGCGGCCGCGTTGGCGAACACCTGGGAGGAGACCGAGTTGATGCCGGCGACGTCGACGACCGAGTACATGAGCGTCGCGTCCACCTCGCCGACGTAGGGTTTCACGTCGCCGGAGGCCATGGTCGAGACCAGCAGCTTCGGGAAACCGACCGGGAGGGCCTGCATCGCGGCCGCGGCGACCGAGGAGCCGCCGGATCCGCCGAGGGCCAGCAGGCCGTGGATGCGTCCCGACACCGCCAGGTCGCGGACGATACGGGCCGCCCCGACGCTCATCACCTGCATCATCTCGCCCCGGTCGCGGCGTTCGCGCAGGGCGGCGGCGTCGGAGTCCGCGGCGGCGATCACATCGTCGGAGCTGACGTTGGCCAGCGGGCTCGCCGAGAAGGACCCGACATCGACGAACAGGGCCTGCACCCCGTGCTTGTCCAGTTGCTCGGCCAGCCAGGCGCACTCGGCGCCTTTGGTGTCCAGCGTCCCGATCAGTGCAACAACAGCCATGCGGTCTCACTCCTTCGTGTGTGTCGGGCCCGCCCTGCTCAAGCGCGGCCGCAGCGGCCGGGCGTCCATGGGTAGCAGCGAGGCTACGTCTCACCACAGGACGGCACTAGTCCAATCTGGAGGAATTGGCCCAGGCCGGTGGGGCATACTCGGCGGCGTGGGAGTGCGCATGGATTCGGCGGAGCTGTCGAGGCTGCTCGGGGTGTGGACGGACGCGGACGAGCGGCTGCCGGACGCGCTGGCGCGCACCATTTCAGAGCTTGTGGATCACGGTTTCGTGCCCGCGGGAAGCACCTTGCCGCCGCAGCGGGAGCTCGCGCAGGTGCTGGGGGTGGCCCGCGGAACCGTCGCATCCGCCCTGGCGATGCTGGAGGCTGGCGGGTATGTGGTCTCGACCCGGGGGTCGGGGACGCGGGTGAGGTCGGGCCGGGTGAGCGCCGAGCACCGGGCCGGCGGGCGGCTGTTCTCGTTCACCAACGCCCCGCGCGATGTCATCGACCTGTCCAGCGGGGCCCTGCCCGCGTCCGCGGTGACCGGGGAGGTGCTGTCGGCGAGCCTGGACGGGCTCGACCCCTACCTGGAGACCGACGGCTATTTCCCGGCCGGGCTTCCGGTGTTGCGGCAGGCGATCGCCGAGCACCTCACCCGCGATGGGGTGCCGACCCGGCCCGCGGAGGTGCTGGTGACGAGCGGGGCGCAGCAGGCGACCTCGCTGGCGATCCGGGGACTGCTGGACCCGGGCGACCTCGTCCTGACCGAGGACCCGAGCTACCGGGGTGCGCTGTGTGCGCTGCGGGACCATGGCGTCCGGCTGGAGGGGGTCCCGCTGCGCGACGGCGGCATCGACGTGGACCTGGTGGCGCGCGCGGCGGCGAGGCGTCCGGCCGCGCTGTACTGCCAGACCAGCGTCCACAACCCGACGGGGCAGAGCATGACCAGGGACGCGCGGGCGGCGCTCGCCGGTGTCGTCAACCGGCACGGCCTGCCCGTCGTCGAGGACTGCTGTTCCTACGACCTGACACTGTCAGGGCGTCCGGCGTCAACGCTGACGGGCCTTGTCGCCCCGGAACTTCACCTGAGCTGCTGGACGATGTCGAAGCTGTTCTGGGGTGGGCTTCGCGTCGGCTGGGTGAGGGCCGACGAGGCGCGCATCCGCCGGCTGGTGGAGCTGCGGAAGGTCGACGACCTGGCGACCTCCATCGTCGACCAGCTGTACGCCGTGCGGCTGCTGCGCCGGGCAGCGGACGCACGGCGGGAGCGGCAGGCGATGCTCACCACACACCTGGCGTCCACGGAGCGGGTGCTCCGCGAGATGGCCCCGGCGTGGACCTGGCGGCGGATCGTCGGCGGTTCCGGCCTGTGGGTGGACACCGGGATGGACGCCGTCGCCTTCGTCGAGCAGGCCAAGCGGGCCGGGGTCAAGCTCGCCGCCGGACCGAGTTTCTCACCCCACGACGGCCACCGCACGATGCTGCGACTGCCCCTGTGGCACGACGGAGCCGAACTGAGACGAGGATTGGGCGCCGCCCTCGGCGAATAAGGGCCGCAGGCCGCAATGCTGCGACCGCGGGCCGTGGCCCGGGCGTTTCTGAATCCGGCTGGGCGATCAGGGCTGGTCTGCGAGGCTGAACAGGTCGCCGACCTCGCAGTCCAGCGCCTCGCACAGCGCCGTCAGGGTGCTGAACCGAACGGCCCTCGCACGGTTGTTCTTCAGGATCGACAGATTGACCACGGTGATGCCGACCTGTTCGCTGAGGGCCGCGAGCGTCACGCCCCGGGCCGCGAGCAGATCGTCCAGGTGGCAGGTAATCCGATGGGGTTCTTCGACAGGCATCAGATCGTCGTCTCCGCATCCTCGGCGAGCTGTTCCCCCTGCCGCCAAGCGTAGGCGACGATCAGCACCACCAGCGCCACCCCGAGGGGGACGAAATCGCCAGCGTTGATCGTCAGCATGGCGAACCCCATCCCCCTGGCGGGCAAGCCGGTGTAGATGAGCATGTTCGCCAGGACCTCGCCGACGAGGAAGGCGGCGGTGAGGAAGATCAGGGCTATCCCCAACTGCACCAGCAGCCGGTGCGCCCCCGCGGAGAAGGCACGGCCGCGCTGCACCAAGAGCGTGAACCGCCAGATCGTGACGCACAGCCAGAGCGTGACCACCGCGACCAGCACGCCCGGAAGCATCGCGCCGAGACGTTGCATCCACGTCGGATCGGTGAACTCCCACGAGAGTGTCTCAAGGCTTGGGCGCACGATCAGCCCATTTGCGGTTTCGAGGGGAGAGGCCGCCTCGCCCGAGCCGGCCTGCGAGGGACTGCCCCCATTGAGCCAGACCAGGGGGTCGCCCTTGGCCCATGCCCAGGCGTGCCAGAAGGGGCTCACCAAGGGTGCCGCTACGAACAACGCCAGCATGATCCGCAGCGTGAGGTAGTTGCCTCGGCTGATTGTGAGTTTCATCGGGACCTCCTTACATATCGTAATTCGATACTAAACGATAAACGATACTATCGTCAAACGATATGCCTGGAGTGCTGTGGGGACGCTGCCGAGCGTCGAGCCGGTGGCACCAAGGGTCGCGAGCTGGCCGAAGACATCGTCGTCTCGTTCCCCACCTGCCCGAGCCCCGAAATCGCCCGCCCGGGCCGGACCCTGAAACAGTGGAAGGACACGTTCCCGGGCTACTTCACCACCGGCGGCTCACGACATCCGACGCTGGAACCTCGTGGGACCGAACCACGGCCGCCCGGCCGAGACGAATCCCTCGGCGGAGGCATCGCCTTCCGGGCGCGGGTGGGTGACCTCGTCCAGCCCTGCCGGGGGCTGAACTCGGTGCTACCGGTGACCACCTGCGCATTGAAGTAGGCGCCGCGGCTAGCCGAGCTGCCGGGGTGCGTCAGCCCCTGCCGTGGGGCGTCCCGATGCCCTCCAGCGGGCGGCGGCGCATCCGGTGCGGCAGCACCAGGCGGGCGGCCTGTTGCAGGTCCGCGGTCTCGATGCCGGTCCGGCCGTGCCAAGCGGCGAGCGCCCGGGCGGCCCGCACCATGGTGATGTCGGCCCGGTGACCGTCGACCCCCGCGTCCACGCAGATCCGGGCCACCTCCAGCAGCACCTCACGGCCCACCGTCACCTTCGGCAGCAGGTCCATCGCGGACGCGATCTGCCGGGCCAGCCGCTCGCCCTCGGCGCGCCACCCCGCGCAGAACCCCACCGGGTCGGCCTCGAAGGCCAGCCTGCGCTCGATGATCTCCACCCGGGCCGGCGGGTCGGACTCCCCCACGACGGTGACGCACAGCCCGAACCGGTCCAGCAACTGGGGGCGCAGCTCGCCCTCCTCCGGGTTCATCGTGCCGACCAGCGAGAACCGGGCCGGGTGGGTCAGGCTGATGCCCTCCCGCTCCACGGTGTTGACCCCCATCGCCGCGGAATCCAGCAGCAGATCCACCACGTGGTCGTCCAGGAGGTTCACCTCGTCCACGTACAGGATGCCCCGGTGGGCGTCGGCCAGCAGCCCCTGCTCGAACCGTTTGCGGCCCGCGGTCAGGGCGGTCTCCAGGTCCAGCGTCCCCGCCACCCGGTCCTCGGTCGCCCCGATCGGCAGCTCCACCACCGGCACCCGGGTCCGGCGCTCCACGGGATCGTCCTGGGCGGGCAGCCCCAGCTCCTCCCAGTACTCCCGGTACTCCGCCGGCGACAGATGATAGGGGGTGGCGCCCACCTCGACCCGCTCCGGCAGCAGCTCGGCCAGGCCGCGCACCGCGGTGGACTTCGCGGTGCCCTTGTCGCCGCGGATCAGCACCCCCGACACCGCGGGGTTGATGACCGTAAGCACCAGCGCGAGTTTCATCTCGTCCTGCCCCACGATCGCGGCAAAGGGATAACTAAACCGGCTCATCGCCCCTCCTTCTTCACAGTGGCCAAACGCATGTCGCGCACCACCGACACCAGGTCGTCGGCGCGCAGCTGCTCAATCTCGAACCGGGACGCCCCCAGCGCGGCCGCCAGGGTGGCACCGTGCCCCCGCGCCGCCGGTGAGGCCGGTTCGGTGTCGACGACCACCCACGTCACCCGGCCGTCGCCGCCGAGCCGCCCGGCGATCTCGGTCACCTCGGCGGCCGCGCCGCGGGACACCCGCCCGGCCAGGTCGACGTTGCCGCGTCCATCGGTCACCACGATCACCAGCGGACGCAGCGCCGGGTCCTTCAGCAGCGCCCGCCGCACCACCCCCGACGCCTCGACCAGGCCCGCGGCCAGCGGGGTACGCCCACCCACCGGTAGCTCCCGCAGCCGCCGCTCGGCCAACTCGACCGAGGAGGTGGGTTCCACCAGCACCCGGGCCTCGGCGCCGCGGAAGCTGACCAGCGACACCTGGTCGCGTTTGACGTAGGCGTCCAGCAGCAGGCTGAGCACCGCCCCCTTGCTGGCCACCATCCGGTTGCGGGCACCCATGGAGCCGGAGGCATCCACACACAGCACCACCAAGGAGCCGGTCTGCCTCACCCGGACCTTGCGGAACCAGTCGCTGGGTTCGATCAGCACCGCCAGTTCGCTGCGGGGGTCACCCTTCTCGGCGGCCCGGAGGCGGCGCTCGCGCTGGTGCACGGCCCCGGCCCGCAGCGTGGCGTCCAGGGCCAGGTCCACGGCCTCCCGCGTCGGGCGGGCACGGACGTAGCGGCCCCGGCCGCCGGCGCTGACCGCTGTGGTGCGCCGGCCCGACCCGAGGCGTCCGTCCCGCTCCGCGGCCGGGTGCAGCGGACGCACCCGGAACGGCTCACCGGTCGCGGCAACATCCTCGGGTGGGGTGCCACCGGACGCCGGGGCGTCGGCGTCCGTCTCGGCTGGCGGCGGGGACGAGGTAGGTGGGGGTTCGGGCCGGGGGGCCTGCGCCGAGGTGGGTGGGGGCGGTTCGACGGCCTGGCGGCGACGATGGGCCAACACCAACTCGGCGACCGCCTCCACGTCCTCCCCGCTCACCCGCTGACTGCCCCGCCAGGCCGCGTGGGCCCGGGCGGCGCGGCACATCACCAGCTCGGCCCGGTGCCCGGCGACATGGGCGGCCAGCACCCGCGCCGCGACGAGTTCCTGGATGTCCCGGCCCAGCCACACCGCGGAGGCCGCCTCCCGGGCCCGGCGGAGCCGCTCCGCCAAGGCGGCCTCCTGGTCCGCCCAGGCCCCCGCGAAGGCCTCTGGGTCGGCGTCGAAGGCGAGCCTGCGGGCCATGATCTCGACCCGCTCGTCCAGGTCGGGTGAGCCATCCACCTGGACGCACAGGCCGAAGCGGTCCAGCAGCTGGGGACGCAGCGCCCCCTCCTCTGGGTTCATCGTGCCGACCAGCGCGAACCGGGCCCGCTGGGTGCGGGAGAACCCCTCCCGCTCGGTGAGGACGACCCCGCTGGCCGCGGCGTCCAGCACCAGGTCGGTCAGGTGGTCGGCGAGCAGGTTGACCTCGTCGACGTAGAGGACCCCGCCGTGGGTCTCGGCCAGCAACCCCGGCAGGAACCGGGGGGCGCCGCCGGTCAGCGTCGCCTCCAGGTCCAGGCCCCCAACCAGGCGGTCCTCGGTGGCGCCCAGGGCCAGCGTCCGCAACCTTCCGGATGGCAGCAGCGCGGCGAGGGAACGCACCATGGTGGATTTGGCGGTGCCCTTGGCGCCCTGGATCAACACCCCGCCGATCCCGGGGTCGATGGCGACCAGTTGCAGGGCGAGCCGCATCCGCGGCTGCCCCACAATGGCCGAGAAGGGGAAGAGCCTCGTCACTTTACGGGGTGGCGGCTTCCTCGATGGTCTTGCCGTAGCGCTTCTGGAACCAGGCCTCCAGCTCACCGCGTTCCTGGCCGCGGTCCTTCTGCGCCTTGTCGAACATGCCCCGCTCCTTGAGGGTCTTGATCGCGTCGTTGCCCTGCCCATCGACGACCGTGACGAGTTCGCCGGTGCCCAGATTCAGGGTGTAGTCGAACTCCTTCTGCATGGCCGAGACCAGCCGGTGGCACAGCATCGTCTGCTTGGCGTAGTCGAACACGTAGTAGTCGCTGAAGTCCTTCCCGCTGCTGGGGTCGACCAGCTGGAACCGCGCGGCCTTGGCAGCGGGCTCGATGGTGACCTTCACACCCGACCCGTTGAACAGGTTGGCCTGCAGGTCGGTGTCGATCAGCTTGTCTCCCTCCTTCGCGAGGGACGCGCCCGACGCACTGACCGTGCTCTGCGGAGCCTGGCTGGGCGTCCCGGACGCGCACCCGGACACACCCAGCCCCACCGCCAAGCAGATCCCGGCGATCACGACGAATCTCTTCATGGTCTGTCTATCCTTCCTGTCCTAGGTACCGGTCTCCCCGGCCCCCTCCAGTCCGGCATCGGTGTCGAACTGGACGTTCTCCAGCGTGTCGATCCGCTCCTCGCAGGCCTGCCACAGGTCGCGCCGGTTCGCCTCCAGCAGACGCCCAGCGATGGCCGCCGTGGCGTGCGGGTTGGCTTCGCGGAGGCGCCTCAGCATCTCCGGGTCGCCGAGGAACCGGTCGCAAACCGCGTCGAACATCCAGTCGGCCATCTCGCCGGTGGTAGCGGCCAGGCCCAGCAGGTTGGTGGTGCGATCGGCGATCTCCCCCACCCCCTGGTGGCCGTGGGCCAGCATCGCCTCGACCCAGGCCGGGTTGAGCAGCTGGGCGTACAGCCCGGCCCGGGCCGCGTCGGCGGCCGTCGCCGTGTGCACCCGCCGCCCGGTGGTGTCGGTCACCAGCGTCGGAACCGCCTCACCGCGGGCCGCGGCGACCCCGGCGCTCATCCCACCCAGGAACTCGAAGTAGTGGTCGAGGTCGGTGATGTGGTGTTCGTTGGACGAACGGCACTGGGCGACGAGCTGCACGTCCGCCAGGTGCCCGCGGTACAGGCCGGGCGCCTTCTCGCCGTGCCGGTGCCGGGAGTAGAGGTGCTGGGCGCCCTGGGTGAAGTGTTCGGCCAGGTCCGTCGTCGAGGACCAGTTTCCGGTGTCGATCACGTCGGTCAGCCCGGTGGCGTACAGCTCCGGCGGTGGCCCGAAGACCCGGACGTGGCTGAGTTCGCGGGCCTCGGGCCCGGTCATCCCGCCGTCCAGCAGGTGCTGGCGGAGCCGCCTCGTCCTGGCCGCGATCGGGTTGATCTCGTCCGGTTCGTCGAGCGCAGCGACCGCGGCGAACATGTCGTCCAGCTCCTCGACGAGGGTGCCGAACAGGTCCCGGAAGAACCCGGAGATCGTGACCACCACGTCCACCCGCGGCCCGGGCAGCTCCTCGCGGGGGATGACCTCCCAGCCGGGCAGGCCGGGACGCCGCGACGGGGCCCGGCGCACCCCGATCAGCGACATCACCTGGGCGTAGGTCTCGCCGTGGGTCCGGGTCGTCTCCAGACCCCACAGCACCAGCCCGACGCAGGACGGCCAGGCGCCGCCGTGGCCGTCCCGGTAGACCTCGACGACCTGGGCCGCCATCTCGGCCCCTCGGCGGGCGGCCAGCGCGCTGGGCACCTGCCGGGGGTCGAACTGGTAGAGGGAGGCCCCGCTGGGCAGGACCTCGGGGTTGCGGATTGCGTCTCCCCCGAGCCGGGCCTCCACGTGGCGTCCGGACAAGGCGCGATGGAGGAACTCCCATTCCTGGTTGGCGGCGAACCGGAGCGCCAGCTCGCGGGCCCGGACGATCACGGCCCGGGAGGTCTCGTCCCCGGCCAGGTCCGCGGCCGGGGCCTGGCTGGTCAGCGCCACCTCCACCAGCCGTTTGGCGGCCTCGTCGTAGCGGGCGATCTCGGCCTCACTGAGGCGGTGGATACGTTCGGCATCCAGCCCGTCGGCGGCGGCCATCAGCTCGTACCCGGGGGCCAGGTCGCCCACCCCGTTGCCGATCACCCCGGCGACCATGTAGGCCACCTCGCCGGCGTCCCAGTGGCTGCCGAAGACGTGCAGCCCCAGGGGGATCAGCTGGGCGCGCAGCCGCTCCAGCTCGCCCTCCAGCTGGTCGGGGTCGGTGGGCAGGTGAGCCCGTTCCGCGCGCTGCCTGAGGTCGGCCAGCTGGTCCTCGCTGCTTTGCGGGGTCATGGCGTGGCTGCGCCGGTAGGCGGCCAGGACCTCGGCCAGCTCCTCCAGCTCGTCGTGCAACCCGCCGGGGGTCATGACGGGCGGCTGGTAGCTGACCAGCGTCGCGTGGGAGCGACGCCTGGCCAGCAGCGCCTCGGCCGGGTTGCCCACGTAGTACAAGTAGACGTGTGGGACGTCGCCGACCATGAGGTCGGGGAAGTCGTGCACGCTGACCGCGTTCTCCTTCGACTTCAGGAACTCCAGCGTGCCGTGGGTGCCGACGTGTACGATCACGTCGGCCCGCCACACGTGCTGCAGCCAGGTGTAGTAGGCCAGGTACTGGGGGTGCGGCGGGACGGTGTTGTCGTGGGCCAGGGCGTCGTCCACCTCGGGGGCGCGCCCCGGCTGGACGCCCACCAGCACGTTGCCGTACTCGACGTGGGGGATCAGGTAGTCCCCGTCAGAATCGACCATGGGACGCGGCCCGTCCGCTGGCCAGGCCCGGGTGACCTCGTCCCACGCCTGGTGGTCGCCGAGGTCGGCCTGGGCCTGCCGGTGCGGGTAGGTGAGCGGCTGCACCTCAGTGAGGTAGGCGGGGGAGTTGACCTGGCCCGCCATGAGGTCGGCGCGCAGCCGGGCGGCGGTCACCGGCTGGGTGCGGTAGCCCGTCCGGTGGAGTTCGGCCAGGATCGCGGCGATGGATTCGGCGACGTCGAGCTGCGAGGCCGCCAGCAGGTTGCCCTCCCCGGCCGGGTAGTCGTATCCGATGAGGCAGACCCGCTTGTCGGCGTTCGCCAGGCCCCGCAGCCGCAGCAGCCCCCGGACCCGCCCCACCAGCCGGTTGAGCTGCTCGTCGATGACCTGCAGTTCGGCGGTGTCGACCCGGTGGCGGGCGTCGTGCCGGGGTGGGGTCATGGCGGCGATGGGGATCTGGTTGATCGCCCCGTCGAACTCGGGCAGCATCACCGAGACCAGCACCTCGGATGGCCCCAGCCCGTTGGAGTGGTGCAGCCACTCCTCGGCGGTGGTGCGGGTCAGCAGGATCGGTGACAGGTAGGGCACGCCCAGCCGGTTGAGGGCGGCGACGCCGTGGTCGGCGTCACCGCCAGTGGGGCCGGCACCGAACCGGAAACTCATCAAAGTCACCACGAGATCAGGTTCGAGGCCGGGGGTGGCGCACAGTTCCAGGATCCGGTCGACCGCGCTCGCGGCGTCGGTCTCGATCGCGACCGGCAGCACCCAGGCGTCGCCCGAGAGCGCCTCGGCGAGCCTGGCCGCGACGGGTTCGGGGTCGGTGGGGTAGCTGACCCCGTTGTACAGCAGCGCCACGACGGGGCGTCCCTTCGGCCCCGGGTGGGCGGCGAGGTAGTCCTCGGCGCTGGCGTAGCGGGCCCGGGTGGCCGGGTCGGCCAGGTGCACACCGGGGGTTTGGGGGCTCGGCTCGGGGACGTCGAGGCCGGGCTGGTCACCGTAGTCGCGCAGCAGGGTGCCGAGCACGAACAGGGCGTCGCCGCCGCGCATCGTCCGGTAGGCGCGGGCGAGCCGGGAGAAGGTCATCGCGTCCCGCCGGGCCTGGGAATCGTCCACGCCGCGGGGCGGGGCGGGGGGTGCACCCAGCATCATCGGCGGCATCGTCCCGGGAGCGAGCCGGAACTGGCCAAGCCGGGTCTGGCCGGCGAATTGCATGCCGAAGGGCAGCAGGTGGCCCGGGTATCCGTCCAGGATCGGCGCCAGGGCGTCCTGCCAGGCCGGGTCGGAGCGCATCAGGTCCACGATGACCGCGTCGGCGGACGAGACCGCCCCGGCGAGGGCGTCGGCGTCGCCGAGGGGCTGGGCGGAGTCGAACAGCGTGAGGCTGCCCCAACCGGGGACCGCGTGGTCGAGGTGGGCGGCGGTGTCGATGAAACAACGCAGCGCACCCGGGTAGTGGGTGATCGCGACGATCCTCATGGTGCTCCTTCCGTTTCCCGGTTCTCCGGCGGCGCCGCGTTCACCCGGTGCCGCGGGACGATCACCGGATGGCCGGCGCTGGGGTCGGTGGTGACCCAGGCGTTCACGGCGAAGTTTCGTTCGATCTGACCGGCGGACAGCGCCTCGGCCGGGACGCCGTCCGTCCGGACCCGACCCTCGCCCATCACGACGCAGCGGTCGCAGTAGCGGGCGGCCTGGGCCAGGTCGTGCAGCACCGTGATGACGGTGAGACCGCTGCGCTGGTTCAGGTCGCGGATCAGCTCCAGCACATCGAGCTGGTGGGCGATGTCGAGGTAGGTGGTGGGTTCGTCCAGCAGCAGCACCTTCGGCTGCTGGGCCAGGGCCATGGCAATCCAGACGCGTTGCCGTTCGCCGCCCGACAGGGACGCCACCAGCCGGTGGGACAGGTGGGCAACCCCGGTGACGGCCATGGCCTCCTCGATCGCGGGGTCGCGCCCGGAGGGGTTCAGCCGCCACCAGGGCAGATAGGCGTAGCGTCCGTAGCCGATGAGGCGCCGCACCGTGACGTCGCCGCTGACCTGGCCGCCCTGCCACACGACCGCCATCACCCGGGCGAGACCCGCGGGGGACAGCGCCCGGATGGGAGCCTCGTCGAGGCGCACCTCCCCCGCGTCGGGACGCAACGCGCCGCTGAGGGCCCGGATGAGGGTGGTCTTGCCGCAGCCGTTGGGCCCGAGAATGCCGTGCACCCGGCCCGGCGCGAAGTCGAGGTCGATGCCGTCCAGGATGCGCCTGCCGCCCAGGCTGAGCCGCAGCCCGCGGGCGCTGATCCGCGCCGTCATCACAGGGCCCTTCGCAGCAGGAACAGGAAGAAGGGGACGCCCAGCACCGCCATCATGATCCCGACGGGGATCTCGACCGGGCTGAACAGCGTCCGGGAGACCGTGTCGCTGATGGTGACCAGGGCGGCCCCGAGGACGATCGAGCCGGGGATCAGCAGGGCGTGGCTGGTGCCGACGACCAGGCGCACGATGTGGGGCACGATCAGGCCGACGAAGCCCAGCAGGCCCACGGCGCTGACGGCGCTCGCCGCGAGCAGGGCCGCGACCGCCGTCAGGACCAGGCGGTTGGCCTGCACGTTCATGCCGAGGCCGCGGGCGACGTCGTCGCCGAGCACGATGACGTCCAGCCGCCGCACGGTGAACAGCGCCACCGTGAGCATGGCCACCGAATAGGGCCACAGCTGCTGCCACTCGGACCAGCCCTTGAGGGTCATGGCGCCGTTCATGAACATCAGCGCCCCCTGGATCCGGTCGGAGAACAGCACCATGACGGCGCTGATCCCGGCCGCGCACAGCGCCGAGACCGCGACCCCGGCAAGGATCACCCGGATCGGCTGGATGCCGCCGCGCCAGGCCAGCACGTAGATGACGATCGCGGCCGCCATGGCGCCGAGGAAGGCGACCAGCGGAACCAGCCCCTGATACTGCGGGAAGACCAACAGCACCGAGATCCCGGCCAGCCCAGCCCCGGACGACACCCCGATGATCCCGGGGTCAGCCAGCGGGTTGCCCATCACCGCCTGCAGGATCGCCCCGGAGGTGGCCAGGTTCATGCCGACCAGGGTGCTCACCAGCATGCGGGGCAACCGGATGTCCCACACCACCCGCTGCCACTGCACGTCCCCGGAGCCGGTCAGCGCGGCGGCGACCTGGCCCGGGCTGAGGCTCAGGGTGCCGCTGCCGATCGCGAACAGCATCCCGGCCAGCAGCAGGACGCCGAGACCGGCGAAGACCAGGGCCCGGTACCAGGTGCGTTCCCGCAGACCCGGCTGGGCATGGACGGCCGCGACCGCCATCAGGGCTCCACCGGGGCGCCGAAAACCTCCGGGTGGACCGTGGCGGCCAGGTAGGCGAGCGCGTCGTCGTAGTAGGGCCCGGCGTTGAACAGGAAGTACTGCTGTGGGAGGTAGCTGATGCGTCCCTCTCGGATGGCATCGATGGCCTTCCAGGCGGGGTTCTGGTCAAGCTGGGTCTGGAGGGTCTGCCGGGCGAGGTCGTTGTTGCCGACCATGGACGTGACCAGCACGTGGTCAGGCTGCCGGGCGACGATGAACTCGATGTCGAGCGGGGTGGTCTCCGACCCGGGGTTGTCGGGGGTCGCGCCCGAGGCGATGTTGGTGAGGCCGAGGTCGTTGGCCATCTGCCCGGCGATGCTGTTGTCGAGTTTCACCGAGATGGTGTCGGCGGTGACGAACAGGATGGCCACCGACAGCGGTTTCTTCGGGGCCTTGGCCAGGATCTCGCTGTAGCGCGCGTCGATGGCGGCGAGGCGCTGCCCCGCGAGTTCCGGGTTGCCGCCGAGCACCCCGAAGGCGCGGTAGACCTGCTGCAGGTCGCGGTGGGAACGGACCCGCAGCAGCACGGTGGCGATCCCCAGGTTCTGGTAGGCCGCGGCGGCCGAGTCGTGGACTCCTTCGATGCCGACCACCAAGTCGGGGTTGAGTGCCGCCACGGCCTCGGTGTCCGTGGCGTAGGGCAAGCCGACCGAGGGCAGCGCCATGATCTTCTCGGCGTGTTCGCTGGCGAGGCGGAGGTTGCCGGTGAGCTCGGGGCGTCCGACCGCGGTGCCGCCCGCGTCGTACCAGATGTTGAGGGGCGTGCCGGAGAGGAAGACCACCCGTTCGGGACGTTTCTCCAGTTTCACGCTCCGCTTGGCGGTATCGGTCACGGTGAGGGGGAAGGAGTCCCCGGACAGGCTGATCGAACCCGCCTCGGCCGGGCTGGCCGAGGGCGTCTCGGGCGCGCTGGTCGCGGAACTGCACGCGGCGGCCAGGCTCAGCACGACGAGCAACAAGAGACTCAGGCAGCGTCGCAGCACGGGGCTGGTCCTTTCCGGAACCGGTTTGGTCCAAGTTTTGGGCAACAAATCGCGGAGAGTGTGTTGGTAGGTGGATCTTCACGAGGATCGTCGTGGTGGCCCGGCGAGACGGACGCGGGTGATCGCGCTGGATCGTGCGGTCTCAATGGGACGGCGAAGCCAGAGCTTCACCGGGACGAGCGCAGCAGATTCCACCCATCCGAATACTCTTTTAGGCAAGACTAATCTATCTTCGGGTTGGCGGGTGCGGGCTCGGCGGGCAGCCGGTCTCACCATGCGTAGAACGGCGCAGGGGTCTGCCCGCCAGGCCCGGTGAGCGCCCTGCGGGCCGGCCCACAGCGACTGACCCGGCTTGAAGCCCCGTCCTGGTCGACGAGCGGCAGAACGTGCCCCCGTGTGGGACGTCGTGCGGCGCGAGGTGGACCTCATAGTGCAGGGCCCCGCGGGTGAGCCGGTGGGTCCTGGCGGCCTCACCGCAGGTGTGACGCCAGCAATGCTCATCGACCCCCAGCACGGTGACCCCGTAGAACCGAGCAGGGTAATCGATCAACACCCGCTTGCCTTCAGCGATGATCGCATCGTTGGCGGTGTCTCATGCGACACCGAGCCCCTCGGCGGCCTGAAGTCACGTGTTAACCGGTCACCTTCAACCCGAGTCCGTCAAGCCGGCAGAACATGGTCAGATCAGGCGCGCTGAAGGTAGCGTTGGACACGTCGAGGTCTTCCAGATGAGTGGTGTGAGAGCTTCCATCCTCGGGAGGCCTCGACCCCCTCACCCAGCAGCCACGCCGGAACCCCTACCCACACCCTCGTTTGGGAAGAGCCCCATATGCCTGCCACCAGGCCCGTCCCCCCACGCGTTTCAGCAGGAGTCAGGGGACGTGGTTCGGATGCCCCTCGACCTCCTGGAGTTTCCGGCGCTGCAGTCGACGGACGCGAATGACCTGGGCGATGAGGTCGACGGCCACGAACCCCACAGCGAGGGCGGCGGCCCCGATGAAACGGGAACGCGGATACAGAAGAACGCAGATCAGGAATACCCCGATCCCCTGGAACAGATACAGCTTCACCGAGGTTTTGTTCCACAGATGGCCCTTGATGGAACCATCCCAGTACTTCCATCTCCTTCCCATCATGCGATGATACCTGCTCCGGCAACAAGGATCACTCCACCGGGGGCCCAGAACTCCGGCCACGATCGGCCGGTAACGCGTGCAGCTCCCCTCACACGGCATTCATTTCTCAGCACCCGAGAGGAAACGAATGTGGAGCCGAATCCGAATTCTGCCCCATAGGACCGCATTGCGGTTTGCTGATCCCGCATCCCCACCGTGCCTCATGTAAGTCGTATGCCTTTTCTTCGTTCGCTGACGGAGGATGCCGCCCGCTGTATCTGCCGTCGCTGTAGAGGTATCGCGGCGCCACGAACCGTGTGTGGCGCCGCGATACCTCTACGCGCGGGCGAGAATGATGCCTTGCGGCACCATTCTTCACCGATGCGGGCGGTTCGGATACTTGCGACGCAGTCGGCGAAGATGGATTGCCCAGACGATCTGATAAACGACACATTCCACGACCACCATCGCAATCCCCACGATTGCGGCCCCGAGGAACCGGGCAGGCGGGAACAGCACAGCAACGACCACGAACGTCCCAATTCCTCGAAACAGGTAGGCACCCACCGACGGTGTGTATATTCGAAGATGGTCTTCGACGGAGCCATACCAGTTCTTCATTTTCATCGTCATTGCGATCTCAAATCACCATCGGGAGCCAAAAACTACCACTGCTGCCAGAAAGCACAGGCGATCGCCGACGTTGCCAAGGTCACAGCAATTCCCCACGGATCCAGTTTGACGACCTCTTTGATACCGAACTTGGCGGCGCGTTTGGGAACTTCCTTGCCTAGGTATCGCGCGGGCGCTCCCCGATTCCGCTGGGTGCCCCACGTGCGGGGCAGCTTCCAGTCAACATCAATGAACCCGATGAATGGATTGGACCCCTTGACCACGCACGAGGCGTACTCCTGGATTCCTTCTGCCCCGGAGCTGTAGGGCGGGGTGACGCTGCCTTTGGCCGCTTCGGCAAGGACCGACAGGTCACGGTCGGGGTACAGGCGCTTGGCCGCCTCGTAGTCGATGCGCAGTTTGCCCTCGGCGTCCGTGAACTCGCCGTTCTCGCTGCGGGACGCTGTTGAAGAGCTGTCGTCGGCTCTGGCCTCTGTCATGGGCGCCGCGAGCATGCTGCACCCCACGAGCAGCGCCAGAATGTACTGATGATGTTCTTCATGTCATCTCCTTTCCCTGAGATGCGCCTGGCGATCGCTGCCTGGTGTTCAGGCTAAATTTCGTCAGGCGAGAGCACAACCCCTACGCGACGAGAGTCGACGAAAGCTGTTACCGAGAAAACTTCGGTCACGTCCATCGTGCGCTGACCACGATATTTGTTGGTCGCTTCTCCGCCGGGGAGCGCACTCCAGGAGTGTGCAGACTGACCATTCGTCGTCTCCGCCTTCATTGGTCACCTTCTCCTGCACATCCCGGCGATCCGGTCAGTATGCGGGGGTGCCACATCAAGTAGCTGACAGGATTTCCTTGGCTCTGGGGTTCGATGGTGGCTCCCCGAAACGTGGCGGATGAGAGCTGAACCCTGGGCTGGTCGCAGTTCCCGTGCTCCTGGGTGGTCGGATGAGTGCTTCGGGCAGTCCATGGCGACACTCCACCAGCGGAAGCCTTCACCTACACCGTTAATCGGTTGGCCCCGCCGTTCATGCGGAACATGCCAGAGGTACAAGTAAGGCAGACTGGTGCACAGAGCCGAACGCAGAGGAGGGGTCGTGACAACCGTCCGTGTTGACATCGCCCCCAACCTGCTGCGCTGGGCCGTGAAACGGGCGCGCTGGGATGAGGAAACTGTCCGCAAACGCGCACCCAAGCTCGACGCGTGGATCGATGGGACCGCACGCCCCACCCTCAAGCAGGTGGAGAAGTTCGCTGCCGCCACCCACGCACCCTTCGGGATGCTTTTCCTGCCCGAACCGCCGGTTGAGGACATCCCCATCCCGGACATGCGGACCATTCGCGACGCCGGAGTCCGCGAGCCGTCTGCCGACCTGCTGGAAACGATCTATCTGTGCCAGAGGCGCCAGGACTGGTACCGCGACGACGCCCTCGACTCCGGGGCGACCCCGCTCAGCTTCGTGGGATCCGCGACCCTCTCCACTCCGGCGGAGGAGGCCGCCGCTCGTATTCGTGCCGCGCTCCGTCTCGACGAGCGGTCTGTGTCCAACTGGTCCGCTGCGTTGACAGATCTCATCGAGCGCACCGAGGCCATGGGTGTCCTGGTCATGGTCAACGGGATCGTCGGCTCGGACACCCACCGCAAGCTCGATCCGGAGGAGTTCCGGGGGTTCGCTCTCGCCGATGACATCGCCCCGCTCGTCTTCATCAACGGGGCTGACACCAAAGCCGCGCAGATCTTCACCCTCGTTCACGAGCTCGCCCACCTGTGGCTGGGGTGCACTGCGCTCTCCGACGCAGCTGCGGGCGCCGCGCAGGGGACGAAAGAGGAGGAGCGCTGGTGCAACCAGGTCGCTGCAGAAGTCCTGGTACCTCTCGACTCGCTCCGGTCGGAACGGCCAAGGAGCTGCGCTGAAGACGAACTGGACCGTCTGGCGTCCCGCTACACAGTCAGCACCCTCGTCGTGCTCGCCAGACTCCGGGATGCCGGGTATCTCACGCGGGAAGAGTACAAGACCCGATACGAGACCGAGCTTCAGCGCGTCATGGATCTCATGGATTCCCAGGAGAATCACAGCGGGGGCGGGAACTACTACCACACCCAGCTGCGACGCCTTGGGCTCCCCTTCACCCGAGCTGTGATCTCCGCAGCGTTGGAGGGACGAACGACCTACCGGGATGCCTACCGGCTGCTCGGGACCGCTAAGCACTCGACCTTCGAGGGGCTGGCGGAGAGAGCAGGACTAGCGTGAAGTACCTCGTAGACGCCAATGTCCTCATCGAGGCGAAGAACCGCTACTACGCCTTTGACATCGCTCCCGGCTTCTGGAAATGGCTCGACCAGGCACACGCTCAAGGCACGGTGTTCAGCATTGAGAAGGTCGGCGAGGAACTCGGTCGCGGGGACGATGAGCTCGCTGAATGGGCGAAGAAACACCGCGATTTCTTCTGCCCGATCGACCAGAAGACCACGTCATTCTTCGCCCGGCTGTCCGCCTGGGCACAAGCTCAGGGTTTCACTCAGGCCGCACTGGTTGAGTTCACTGCTGACGCAGCCGACTATCTCCTCGTCGCCTTCGCCGCCACCCATGCGTGCACCGTCGTCACTCATGAAACCCCGGGGTCCGGCTCACGCAAGCGAGTCAAGATCCCTGACGCCTGCCGAGCACATAAAGTCCAATGGGTCAACACCTTTGAAATGCTACGTAGCACCGGTGTCACCCTTGACCTTCCCGGCGCTGCCCACTAAGTCGAAGAGAGGAACATCGGATCATCCAACCACCAATGCTTCCATCCGTTTAGAAATGCAGCACAGCCCCACTCCCACAGCCCACGAATCACACACCATGACGCCTCAGACATCTCCCGCACCCACCAACGCCCGCAGCATTCCAGCACCCCCGGAGCCCGGCCAGGTTGTCCAGGTTCGTGTAGCACTCCATTCTCGATAAGACCGGTTTCCTCGTAGATGCCGACCCTGGCTCATCCTGACTGTTGGCCAGCCCCGCCGTCGCGTAAGCGGCTGAGGACTTCGAGATCGTGCTCATCCTCGGGACGTGGATCGTAGCCATTTCTC
>ERZ772962.137-NODE-137-length-39926-cov-23.695443_pt1 | contig 39926 bp, 45 predicted proteins | sample MGYA00580676_ERZ772962 | MGnify/ENA primary metagenome ERZ772962 (study PRJEB29015, sample SAMEA2738049) | human oral metagenome | biome: human oral; feature: human-associated habitat; material: saliva | place: China | collected 2230 ...
TGACCGCAAGCGTAGGAGTAAGAGTATTTAGCCATTTTGATTCATCCTTTTAGGTGTTTCGGGCTTGCTTCGTGCTTCCCGATGGCCTTAATAGTACGCGCTATTTACGCGTATTGCAATTAGCTTATATGTAAATATAAGTAAACATTACCAAGCGCCGCTGCCGAAAGTCAGCACCACGTTGCTGTCGTTATCGCATCGCGCGTTTAGCATTATCCTTATTCCATATTGTTCATTTTTGTCCATGTTTCCGATGCTTCTTCACGGATGGATTCCAACCATGCGGCGATATCGGCAACATTGACGAAATAGGTGGTTTTTTGTGATTTGTCGGCTTGAAAGACGGGGAAGGGTAGGGTCTGCACTTTGGCGCGGCGGCGGGCAATGTCTATGCTTAGGTGTGGCATGAAATCGGCGCAGGCGGTTTCTAGTGTGATGACAGGGTTACGGTAGCGCAGGGCAAGCATGAAGCCGGTGTCGAGTGCGGGGGTGTGAGTCATGATCGGTTTCCTTTTTGCAGTTCGGCGATTTTGTCTTCCCGCCGTTGTAGTGCCGGTTGGCTGATGGCTTGGTGTTTGGGGCATGTGTGGCGTGCCGGCAGGTAGTGCCAGTTTTCGCCGTGTGCGCACGCGGCCAGTTTGTGTTGCAGGAGTGGTGCGGGTTCCGGTTCTCCGCTTTTCCCTATTTTTGTGGTTTGCCAGTGGCGGCAGTTTAGGCAGGTATTCATGGCGTGCCGTTTTTTGGGTTGGCCGTCTGTATGTTCAGACGGCCTTTGTGATGTTTAGAATTTGCCGAAGTAGATTTCCGTGTCGGCCAGGGCATTTTGCAGTTCGTCTGCAATGTCTTTGGCGGCCTGTTCGATGATGGCGTCAATTTGTTGCAGTTCGTACCATAGGTTTAGTGCGCCGCTGTTTTTGTCGATGCGGAATTTCAGCAGGGCTTCGACAAAGTAGGAGTCTCCGCCTTGATAGGGGGTAAAGGAGATGCCGAACCGCTCGAAGGCTTTCAGGTTTTTTTCAGTTTGTCCCGAATCTTCACTTTGGAAAGTGAAGTTAATGCGGCCGTCTTGTTCGCGGTAGCCTTGTTTGAAGGTGGTTTTTTCGGTGTATTCGAGGTTTAGGGCGAAATCCAGCACTTCGGCGGCGGTCGGGTAGGCGGCGGCTTCGTTCGCGGGGTTTTTCGATACGATGTGGCGGGCGTGGGCGGTTAAAAAATGGGCGAAGGTTGCCTGATTCATTTTTTCGCCGCTTGAATCCAGCCATCTTGAGGCGGCAGGGGTGAGCATTGGATTGTAATGGGCGTGGAATCCGCACCAGCCTGCTTCTGTGGCGGTGTGTCCGTCGATAACGGCGCGGACGGATATCCGTCCTGTTTTAAAGTCTGCATCAATGAAAACTTGTGTGCCTTCCTGTTTGTGTTTTTGAACAAATTTAATCAGGCTGGCGGTATCGTGCAGGATGAAGGCTCCTTCTTTGCGCAAGGGCTTTTCCAGTAGTGAGGTGTCGGCTTCGACTTCCCATTCGCCTTCGCCTACAGGTTTGAAAACGAGCGGGGTGCCGTTCGGGGTAAATTCGTAAAAGGGTTTCTGTGCAGCCGCGAGTGCGGTTTCAATCATGTTTTTTTGGTTTTCCATTGCGGATTTCCTTTTCTAGGTGGTTAATCGGCGGGTTTCCCCGCCGTGGGGTTAAGCTGTTTTTTCGCCGGGTTTGACGAATCGCAGCGGTTTATCTTCGCTTTCGGCTGCTTTAAGGTTTAATTTGCCTTGCGCCGGGTCTTCGGCTTGGATGTTGCCGTCGGGAGTGGCGAAAACGATGCCGCCTTCGCGTTTTTCTTTCGGTAGTTTGCTTGTTACATCGTGGGCAATTTTTACCGTGCCGTGGCTGATGTTTTGCGCCGTGATTTTGAGTTTGAGGGTTACTTCGGCCTGTTTGCCGTGTGCCAGGCAGGCGCGGACGGCTTCACTCATTGCTTCGCCGAGTTCGACATCCAACCATCCGCTGTTTACGTTTGGTATTTGCGCGCTGGCGGGGATGATTTTCTTTTCTTTGGTTTCCATTTCGGGTTTCCTTTTGGTTGCTTAGGGATATTTCCGCCAATAGGCGGGTTTCAGAATTTCGGGTGTCGGTGGGGTTTCGTGGTTGGGCAGTCCTGCGGCTTGCGCCGAAAGGGCGTAGCGGCGGGCGGATTTTTGTTCGATGCAGGCTTTGCAGGATTTCACTAGGATTTTTCCGTTGCCGTTTTTGCGGGCGTAGTCGCTTGCGGGCTTCTCCTTGCCGCACCGTGTGCATCTGATTTTTGTTTCCATATCTTTATTCCACCGGTTCGTAGGGCGGATGCCAGTTAGCTAGGTCTGCGGTTTCAAATTCTTTGGCGGCTTTCGCGTCCCTTTCGGCGGCTTCTGCCTCTACGGCATTCATGCGCTTCATCCATGCGATGCGATCTTCTACTTCCTGTTGTGTTTGTTCGGTATTCCATGCCTGCGGCGCGGTGTTCGCGGGTTGTGCCTCGCGTCCGCCGTATGCCGCGATGATGAGTAGGGATGTTGAAAACAGGAGCCAGTTAAAAATCTTTGCCATTTCCCCGCCCCTTTAGTTGAGTGTGCGCACCGATTCGCCGATATAGGCTTGCGGCCAGCTTTGGCGGATGATTTCCAGTGCCTCGGCTTTGTTGTCGGTTTGAATGTGGTTTCGGAGGATGCGGCACCGCCCATCTGCTGTTTCGGCGATGGTGGCGATTTCGACGTCTTCGCCGCCGTGGCACGGCAGCATGACCGGGTAGGTTTTCATAGGTATTTTCCTTTTCTGTCGGCCTGCCGCATGGCAGGGGTTTCAAATTTTTGCCGTCGCTGTTTCATTCCGGCTGCCGCCCCTTTCGGGGCGGGGTGTCTTATGCCTGCGCTTCTTTCCAGCATTTGATGCGGCTTCTTGCTGTTTCCAGGGCTGCGGCTTCGGCCTTTTGCCTTGAGTGTTTGTGATAAACAACCAAGTCGGAAGCCTGTTGCCTAAATTTTTCTTTCACAAACGCCTTAAACTCTTTCAGGTCTTTTTTGGTTTGTTCGGCTGTTTCTTTGATAAACCAGCCGCCGGCCACCATTACTTTTTCGCGCGGTGCGTTTGCTTTGCAGGTGTTTAATTCGGCATTCAGTATTTGCAGGGGGCTTTTCGTTTTCATTTTTTGATTCCTTGGTGTTTCGTTTTGATGGGCGTATATTACCAAAGATAAACTATATTGCAATACTTAAGATAAATTTTTTGATAAATTAAATGGTATTTTTTGATTGTATGTTGATATATAAAGGAATATTTTTTCTAACAAAAGATAAAAAAAGGCTACCTGAAATTCAGGTAGCCTTTTAATTTATTGATTATCAGGGATTACATAAAATCCAGCGTCCAGCGCGCCACTACGCTGCCGTCAATCCTTACGATGTCCTGATTTTCTTCACTGATGATTTGCGGCTTGTATTTCGGGTTGTCGCTGATTACGCTTAGTTCGCCCGTGAGCAGTACCTCCAGCCGCTTCACGCGAAAGCCGCCCATATTGGAGGAAATCACATAAATACCCTCGCCGTCGTAGTAGTTTTTGCTCACGTTTACGAACAGTAAATCCCCGTCTGAAATAGTGGGCTCCATCGAATCGCCCTTTGCCCAAAACAGCCGTATTTTTTTAATAGCATTACCAAATTTCTTGCGCGCCCAATCTTCGGATACATCGATCATCTTTAAAGGTTCAAGCTCGGTTTGATCGTCTTCGTTGCTGCCGGCTACTGCCGGCTTGTTCATCAGCCCGATGCGGATAAAGCCCGGGCGCGGCTCGTCCGTATCGGCCAGATACACGTCGCCTCGACTTTCTTTGCCATCCATCCAGCCGCGCGGCAGGTCTAGCGCGGTTTCGATTTGCGCCGCCACACCGTCACCGATGGCGCGCACGCCGTTTAGCCAGTGGCTGATTTGTGCTGGGTTTTTCCCGACGGCTTTGGAAAATTCTTTCTGACTACCGCCAAACTGTTCTGTAATCAAGGTTTTTAGTCTATCTACGCGGTTCATAATCTACCCTTTCATGGTTAAGTGAACTATATACCAATGCTAATTTATCATGGGTATTGAAATTTAATTTATCTTAGGTATAATATGCGGTATATAAATTGAGATTTGATAAATGAATATTCGTGAATACTTTACCCAGCACCCCGGCAGCCAGCTTGCTTTAGCTAGGCTGCTTAACGTTACCCCTGGCTTTATCAGTCATTTGGCAACCGGCCGCCGTCCAGTGCCTATCAAGTATTGCCTGCAAATCGAGCAATATACGCAAGGCAAAGTAACCCGCCGCGATTTGAGGCCTGACGATTTTGTACAGATTTGGCCGGAGTTGGCCGAAGCTGTTTGAGTTTTTTAACTGCGCCGCCCGATATTTTCCGGCATCGGGATTTTCCACCTGCCTACCTTGTTTAGGGGGGGGGCAGGCTTTTTTTATGCCTGAATTTTGTAAAAAGGCCGTCTGAATATGGACAAACTGGATTTTAAAAACGTGGCTTCCGCAGCCCTTGCCGCTGCCGACAATCTGTTGGCGGAATGGCTGCCGTCCGGTCGTTATAAAGGGCATGAGTTTTACGCCCTCAATCCGACCCGTGCGGATAAGCACCTCGGCTCGTTCGTGGTCAATACGCATACGGGGCAGTGGTCGGATTTTGCCACCGGCGATTCCGGCGGCGATTTGATTTCGCTGTATGCCTACTGTTTTACAAACGGTAATCAGAGCGAGGCGATGAAGGCTGTGGCCGAACGGCTGCGGATCGGGGACTTTTCCGCCGTGGAGAAGCAGGAGTGGCACGGCACGCCGAATACGGGCAGGGAGCGGCGCAATTGGACGGCCATTCTGCCGTTTGACGAGGCGCGGCTGCAAACGCTGTCGGGCGCGCGGTGCTACCAATATGCCAAGGGCAGCAAGGCGGAAGGCTTGCGGGCGGTATACCGCGATGCCGAGGGACGGCCGCTGTGCGTGGTGCAGCGGTTTGTCGATGAGGAGGGCGGCAAGAGTGATTTGCCTTTTGTTTGGGCGCAGTCGGACGACGGCGTGCAGGCGTGGGCAAACCGCCGCCCTGCCGCGCCCACTCCGCTGTTTGGGTTGGACGGTTTGGCCGCGAAGCCCGATGCGCCCGTGTTGGTGGTCGAGGGCGAAAAATGCCGCATGGCCGCGCAGGATGATTGGTATCTGAAGGATTGGGCGGTGATTTCGTGGCTGGGCGGCTGCAACGGCTGGAAAACGGCAGACTGGTCGCCGTTGTCGGGGCGGGAAGTCATTATTTGGCCGGACTGCGACGGGCAGAGGGAAAAGCTGTCAAAACAAGGCCGGGGTGACGGGCTGTCGGCAGACGATATGCCTTACCTGCCGTGGACGGAGCAGCCGGGCATGAAGGCCGCGCTGGGGATAGCCGAAAAGCTGGAGGAGTTGGAATGCGCGGTTAAAATCGTGCCCGTTCCGCCGCCGGGGGATTGGCCGTCTGGCTACGATATTGCGGATGTGATACAGGATACCGAGCCTTTGGCTTCGGTGGCGGAGATGCTGGATAGGGCGGTCGCGTGGCCGCTGCCTGAAGGTTTTACGCCGCCGTCTTTCCGCCGCCTTTGGGTGGAGGATGCGCCGTCTGAAAATGCGCGCACCGATACGGCGGGCGGCGGAGGAGGGGAAGGCGCGGGTTTGGCGGAGTTGGCGGAGGATGTGCCCCAGTCGTCGGATTTACTGGAAAACTACGCGCAAATCGGGCTGAAGGAAAAGGCGTTGAACCTGCATACAGGGGAGACTTTCAGCCGCAGCCAGTTGGAAAAGGTGTTTTCGCGGCCGCTGGTGGCGGCGTGGCTGCGTTTTCCCGAACGGAAGACGTTGTCGGAATTGCAGTCGTCCATCCTGATTAAGCAGAAAAAGCTGGAGGCGATGGCTGTTGTCAGCGACGATTTCAAGGATGCGTTGAACCGCTATATTTATTTGGACGGGACGACGGACGCTTTCGACCGCCATTTGCAATGCATCGTATCGCTGGCCGCCGTGAAGGCCGCGATACCGGAAGAATTCGAAGACTGGTGCAAATCGCCCGGGCGGCTGGTCTGCCCGATGAAGAACTACGTGTTCGACCCTTCCATGTCCTGCGGCGTGGTGATGGATGAAAAAAAGGGGGAGGTCAGACACATCAATATGTTTACCGGCCTGCCCGTGAAGGCCGAAGAGCCGGATATCGAGGTTCCGACCGATATGCCTTTGGAGGAGCTGATCGGCCATTTCCCGAAATGCGGCCACATTATCGGCCTGATCCGCCATCTGTGCGCGGGCAACGGCGATTTGAGCGCGGATTGCACGGAATGGGTGCTGAACTGGCTGGCCTGCCGTTTCAGACGGCCTCATGAAAAGCCCGCTACCGCGCTGGTATTCATTTCCGAAACGCAGGGGGTGGGTAAATCGACCTTCGGCGAAAAAGTGGTGAAGCGGCTGTTCGGCGATTACCTGCGCCAACTCGACCAAAACGCGCTGGAATCGCGCTTCAATGCCGCGCTGCTGTTTGCGCTGGTAACGATATTCGAGGAAATCAGCCCGTCGGACGAGCGGCTGAACGTTATCGGCAAGCTGAAAAACATGATCACGTCGGATGTGATTATGGTGGAGCGCAAAGGGCGCGATGCGGAAAGGCATAACGACTTCAATTCCTTCATCATCTTTTCCAACGACGAGCGTTCCATCCCTATTGAGAGCAACGACAGGCGGTTTATGGTCTTGTCGTGCAACCGCAAATACAGCGACGAACAATACGAAGCCCTGGCGGCGGAAATCGAAAACGGCGGCATTGAAGAATTCGCCCGCTTCCTGTGCGCCCTGCCGCTGATGTATACTGCCGAAAGGATACGGACGGAGGGCGGGTGGCAGCCCGTGCGCCGCCCCTTTACGCCGCACAGCAAACCGCTTCCCACGCCCATCAAACGGCGGATGGTCAATCTCAACAAGCCCTCTTGGGAGGCTTTTTTGGACGACTGGCGGTGCGGCGACCTCGAACTGCCCTTCATCTCCTGCGCGGCGGGCGATTTGTGGCAGGTATACAAGGCTTGGTGCGCCAACACGAAAACCTTCCACATGCAGCAGAAGAATTTTTACGCCAACATCGGCAAACGGCTGGCCGACTGCCGCAGCACGGTCAAAATACGCGCACAAAACCGGACGCTGCGCTTTTTCGCCGTGCCGCATTCGCAGCTGTCGGAAACGAACCGGGCCAAATACCCGCCGCCGAACACGGACTGTACCGCCCGCGATGCGTCCGCTGCCGTCAGCAAGGCCGATTATTACGGCCGCCAGATAGAGGATTTCAATATTGCCGCCGAACTGCCCAATATTTAGCCTATTTGTGCGGGGTTTGCACCGTTTGTGCGGACTGCCGCCGCCCGCAAACCCGCATGGTTATTAGTTTGTGCGGTTTGTGCGGTTTGTGCGGGGTAGTTATCCCATACGCGCGAAGACGATATTTAGTCTTCGCGCTTTTTTTTGCCTGTTTTATACACCATGTCATATTTTGCCCTTTTTACCCCTTTTTTATTGTTTCCTCCATATGGAATATTGAAAAAGTACGCACAAACCGCACAAACTAATAACCATGCGGGTTTGCGGCTGGTATGCACCCCGCACAAACGGGCATTTCAATGCACAAATCTTGATTTTAAAGGGAAAGAGAAAAAAAGGCCGTCTGAAAGCGGTTTTCAGACGGCTTGTGCGGGCGCGGCGGGCTAGGATATTTTGGCGGCGTATTCCTGCAAGGCCTCTTTGAGTATCTGCACCTGCGATTTGCCTGTTTGGGCGGCCAGTCGTTCAAACAATGCCAGCGTGTCGGCATCCAGCGAAAACGCCTTGCTTTTGATGCCGCGTTTTTCGTTGCTGCGCTTTTGAATTTCCTGTCTTGACAAGGCCATGATGTTTCCTTTAAAGTTTTGAGTAACGGCGGGGTGTGCTACCACCCCACCGCTTCTCAAAGGTTAATAGGCGTTAGCCGAAATAACCAAGAGAAGGATAAAAATGAACCATCTCATTTTTGATTCCTTCCGAAAGTGCCTTAAGCGGGATTGCAGGTTGGCGTTTTACCTGTCGGTTCTTCCCCAACCGACGGATGAATTATATCCTAACTTACCATTCCGCACAAGCATTTTCAGTATGAAAGCCCGATTTATTCGGGCTTTTTTCTTTTAAAAATCATATCGTTTCTGTTATAATCCATGCAAAATAAAGCCCTGCCCGACGGGGCTAGCGCGTATAACCGTGCCGGAAAGAATCGCACGGAAAATGAAATTTGAATTGGATTTGCTTTTGGAATGGTGGGCGGAATGGTCTGCCAAACGAGAGGACAACGGCTTGGGCTTCGGTTGCAGCCGTTTTAACCGCTTGATGGCGGCGGGCAATCTGCCGCCGCGAACGGAATTTGTGACCATCCTACCTTATGGCGTTGACGGCGACGGCTTGGCAAGCGTGATGGATCAGGCGATTTGCCGGCTGAATCCGAATCGGAAGCTGGCAATCATGACGGAGTATCGGCGGATTGGGACGCAAGAGGCGAAGGCAAAGGGGTTGCATATCCGGGTTGATGCTTACAAGGATAGGTTAAAATGGGCTAGGCGCAATCTGATAGCGGACGAGGCTGTTAAAAAGTTGTTAAAAACCTATTGACGCTTTCCCACTTTTTTGTTTAAATTATGGCAAGCTGTGTTTAACTGTATGTGCGGTTAGCGCAGCTTTTTCATTTTCCTGTCAAAAAAAAAGCGTGGATAGCCCGTCTGAACAAGATTCAGGCGGGCTTTTGCGTTTGGAAAGAATTTTATGGGTCGATTAAAGCAAATGTCTTCACGGCTCCGACCTGTTGAGCAAAACAGAATCGCCGTGAAGCATCCGCCAAAGACGGCGGAAAAACGTATGCGCGGTCGTGGCTGGATGAACCTACGCGAATCTGTACTGTTGCGTGACCAATATCAATGCCGGCAGTGCGGTTGCGTGGTGCTTCCGAAGGATGCCGAATGTGATCACATCGTTCCGTTGGCGGATGGCGGCAAAGATGAGGCGGAAAACCTGCAAACTCTTTGCAAAACATGTCATGCCGAAAAATCTGCCGCTGAAAATCGGCGGCGCGGTTTTGGTTGGTAAGGGGTGGGGGGTGTCAAAAGTTCACAGGGCTTACCCTCGGAAACCCCCCGCCCTCCCATGTGCAGAATTTTTTCTCCTGTGGAGTTGTTAAAGGTATTTTTAACAGGTTGATAAGCATTGTATTTTTGGCATTTTGTGCCACATTTAGCCGCTATATGACGCGGCTTTTTTATTGGGATTTCACTATGGCAATGAACGAACAAAAGGAATTGTTTGCCAAGGCGAAATTGCGAGGGTTGTCGAACCGAGAGGCTGCGATTGCGGCGGGTTATAGCGAGAAGACGGCCAGCGCAAGCGGCAGTCGTTTGGCAAAAGATGTTGATGTATTGGCGGAAATTGAACGCCTGAAGCTTTTCCAGTCGCCAGAGCCGGTTGCCGTTGGTGTTGAGCTGTCTCCGGGTGTGGTTGTTCAGGAGGTGCAACCGGCCCAGGCTGTGCCTGTCGCTGAAAGACCGGCCGAGGCATCTGAAAGTTTAGACAGGATTGCGTTGTCGGCGCGTGAGCGTGCTGTTGTTCGTGGTACCACAATTGAATTGGATGGCGTTTGTTATGACCAGACCGACCCGAAGGATCAGTTGATTTTGTGTTCTTTGGGCGTGATTTCGTTGAACCGACAGCAGATTGATGCTGCGAAGGCGTTGTTGGGGTATTTTCACGGCAAGGTTGCGGATCAGGGCAAGAAAGATGCGGAGCGTGAGCGTGCCGCGAATGCGGCAGGCGGGAGGTTTAGCCCGATGGATGCCCCTAAACCCGTACAAGGTTTGTTATGTTGAAGAAAACTTGGTCAACTGCCTGTCCTGATTGGCAGGAAAGGATTATTGCCGGTAAAAGCCTGATTCCGTTTCCGCCGCTGTATCAGGAATCGGCTGAAATGGCGTTGCGCATTTTCAAGCAGTTGCGCTTGGTGGACGTGCCGGGCGAGCCGATGATGGGCGAGGTAACGCGCGAATGGGTGTATGAATTTGTTGCGGCCATTTTCGGGGCGTATGAACCTACTTCAGGTGTTCGGTTGATCCAGGAATTTTTCTTGCTGATTAGTAAGAAAAACATGAAATCAACATTGGCAGCGGGGGTGATGCTGACTGCGCTGATTTTGAATTGGCGAAAAGAAGCAGAGTTTTTCATTATTGCTCCGACGGTAGAGGTGGCAAACAACAGTTTCAAACCTGCCAAGGCGATGATACGGGCAGACGAGGAGCTGTCCGACCTGTTTCAAGTACAGGACCATACGCGGACGATTACGCACCGCACGACAGGGGCAACCTTGAAGATTCTTGCTGCCGAAAGCGATACTGTGGCGGGTATTAAGGGAACGGGCGTTTTGATTGAGGAGGTTTGGTTGTTCGGTAAGCGCGCGAAGGCGGCGGATATGTTTACCGAAGCTAAAGGCGGTTTGGCAAGCCGTCCTGAAGGGTTTGTGATTTACCTTTCTACGATGTCGGATGAGGCTCCGGCGGGTGTGTTTGCCGACTTGCTGAAACGCGCCCGCGAAGTGCGCGACGGTAAGCGTGTGGACAATCGGTTGTTGCCGGTGCTGTATGAGTTTCCGAAGGAGATGTTGGACAGCGGCACTTACCGACTGCCTGAAAACTTTTATATCACCAATCCGAATATGGGCGCGTCTGTTTCCGAAGCCTATTTGATGGGGGAATTTGAAACAGCCAAGGCGGACGGAGAAATCGCGCTTCGGCGATTTATGGCGAAACATTTGAATGTTCAAATATCTTTGTCGTTGACGGCTGATTATTGGTCGGGTGCGGATTTTTGGGAGGAAAACGGCAACCGTCCCGAAATCAATTTGGATTGGATGCTGGAACACTGCGAAGTCATCGATATTGGTGTGGACGGCGGCGGGCTGGACGACTTGTTGGGGATTTCTGCCGTTGGCCGACTGAAAGACAATCCGCGGATGTGGGCGGCTTGGTTTCATGCTTGGGCTCATCCGTCGGTATTGGAACGGCGCAAGGAAATCGCGCCGGTGCTGTTGGATTTTGCCAAGCAGGGGGATTTGACGATTGTCCACCGCATCGGCGATGACAGCGATGAAGTAGCGGGGTTGGCGGCTCGGGTTTATCAGAGCGGTTTGCTGGATAAATGCGGCCTTGACCCGCACGGGGTCGGTGCGATTTTGGACGCGATGTTGGAATATGGCGTTCCGGAAGATGCGGTGGTCGGCGTGTCGCAGGGTTGGAAGCTGGGCGCGGCGATTAAGACGGCGGAGCGCAAGCTTGCGGAAGGCTGTTTTATCCATAGCGGCAGCGCGATGATGAATTGGGTGGTCGGTAATGCCCGCGTCGAGCCTCGCGCCAATGGTATTTTGATTACCAAGCAGGCAAGCGGTTCGGCGAAGATTGACCCGTTGATGGCGATGTTTGACGCGGTGTCGCTTTTGTCGCTGAATCCGACTGCCCGTGGTGCGTCGGTTTATGAAACACGCGGAATCAGAATGTTGTGAGATAGGATATGGCGAAAGAGAAGAAAGCCAAAAACAAAAGCCGCCCGCGTGCTGACTCGGGCGGCTTGGTTTTTGAGGGGTTGAATGACCCTGCGTTGTTGGAATTTATCCGCAGCGGTCAAATCGGCGGCGGTGTAGGCATTGATGGGCGGCAGGCTTTGTGCAATGCCGCGCTTTATCGGTGTATTACCTTAATCAGCCAAAGTATCGGGATGCTGCCGTTGAATGTGCTGCATAACGATGACGGGCGTGAGACTGCTACGGAGCATCCTGTTTGGAAACTGCTGAAACGGCAGCCAAATAAGTTTCAGACGGCCTATGAGTTCAAAAGTCTGCTGCAAAGCCATGTTTTGCAATATGGCAATGCTTATGCGCGCATTATCCGTTCGCGCGGCCAGGTCATCCAGCTTGTACCGATTCATCCGACTGCGGTGCAGGTTAAGCAGCGTGATGACTGGAGCGTGCATTATGTGGTTACGCGCAAAGACGGCGGTTTGCTGGATTTTGAGGCGGATGATGTATTGCACCTGCGCGATTTGACCGACGACGGCTTGGAGGGAATGAGCCGTGTGAAGTTGGCGAAGCGGGCGTTGGGGATTGCTTTCGATGCGGAGGATGCGGCGAGCCGTATTTTCTCGGAAGGGGTGATGGCCGGCGGCTATTTGGCAACGGACAAGGCGTTGAGCGATAAGGCGTACAACCAACTTCAGGAATCGTTGCAGAAGCGGTATAGCGGCAAAGCGAATGCCGGCCGTTTTATGATTTTGGAAGAGGGACTGAAGGCGGAAAAATGGGGCAATACTGCTTCTGACGCGCAGCATATTGAAAACCGAAACCATCAAATCGAGGAAATTGCGCGGATGTTCGGCGTGCCGCGCCCGTTGCTGATGATGGATGACACATCATGGGGTAGCGGTATCAGTGAATTGGGGGTGTTTTTCCTGAAATACGGGCTTCTGCCTTGGTTCACGATGTGGGAGCAGGCGTTGACCCGTTCTTTGCTGACGCCGTCTGAACAAGACCGCTTGATATTCAAGTTTAATGCCGGTGCGCTGTTGCGCGGTAGCTTGGAGAATCAGGCGGAATTTTTTGCCAAAGCTTTGGGTAGTGGCGGACACGGCGCATGGATGACTCAAAACGAAGTGCGTGAAATTTCCGACCTGCCGAAATCAACTGATAAGTCTGCCGATACTTTGCGGCAGGCGCAACAAGGAAAGAATAATGAGCCTGAAAAAACTGCCGCAGATTAGTGCGTTGTCTGCCATGCCGAAATCGCTGTCTTTCGATATGCGCCCTGATGCGGCGAACCGTTGGGACAGCGGGGTTAAGGCGAAAACCGAAACCGACAATGTCATCACGATGTACGACCAAATCGGCGAGAGCTTTTGGAGCGAAGGGGTAACGGCCAAACGTGTTGCCGCCGCCCTACGCGCTATCGGCGATAAAGAGGTCGTCGTCAATATCAACAGCCCGGGCGGGGACTACTTTGAGGGTATCTCAATCTACAACCTATTGGCGCAACATCCGGCCAAGGTAACGGTTCAGATTGTCGGCCTTGCTGCTTCCGCCGCCTCCGTGATTGCGATGGCGGGCGACGAGATTCTGATGGGCGAAGGGTCGTTCCTGATGATACACAACGCATGGAGCCTTGCGATTGGCAACCGGCACGATTTGGCGGGCAGTATTGACACGCTGACGCAGATTGATGACGCAATGGCTGATTTGTACGCCGCCCGTTCGAGCCTGTCGAAGGCGGAAATCGTCGGCATGATGGATCGTGAAAGTTGGATAGGAAAATCGAAAGCCCTTGAGGATGGTTTTGCCGACGGTGAAATCGATGTGAAGGAAATCGAGCAGTCCGGCGACGGCGAACAGAAAAAAGCGATGGCCCTGATTGAATCCAGCCTCGCGCAACAGGGATACAGCCGCGCCCAACGCCGCGATGTGTTCAGCAACTTATTCCACGGCACGCCCCGCGCTGCCGCCCCTGCCGCCATGCCGTGCGCTGGCGGCGATTTAAAGACGGCGCAAGCCTTGCAGACTTTAATTCAAACCATGAAAGGTTAAACCATGAAACAAACGATGATTGCCCGCGGCTTGGTTGCCGCATTTGCCGATGCCGGCAATACTGCGCCTGATGTGGGCGCGTTGCTCGCGGAATTGAACAGTTCCTTTGCTGCATTCAAAGACAGCAAAGAAAAAGAAATTGCCGCTTTGCAGCAAGGCAGTGAAGAAGCCAAAGCAGCAGCCGCGAAAGCAGAGGCTGAAATGGCTGGTTTGCGCGCCTCTATCGACGACCTTGCCGTACAAATGGCCGCCGCGCAAATGAACGGCGGTGCAGGCAAACTCGATAAGGAAGCGCAGGCGGCTGTTGATGCGACTGTGTCGTTTATGAAATCCGGCGAAGTACGCGCGGATTTGAAAAAATCGGACGATTCCAACGGCGGCTATTTGGTGCCGAAGGAATGGGACCGCACTATTACCGACAAGCTGCGTACCGTATCGCCGCTACGTAAGCTGTTTAAGGTTCAGACGACCTCGAAGCCGAAATTCAGCAAACTGTACAATATGCACGGCGCGGGCAGCGGTTGGGTGGGTGAAGAAGATGCCCGCGCCAAAACCGATACGCCGACGTTCAAGTCTTTGGACTTCGACACGGGCGAAATTTACGCCAATCCTGCCGCAACACAGCAGATGCTGGATGACGCCGAAATCAATCTCGAAGCTTTCCTTGCCGATGAAGTGAAAACCGAGTTTGCAGTGGCCGAAAACAAAGCCTTTATCAGCGGCGACGGTCAAAAAGGCAAACCGACAGGCTTGCTGACCTATGCCGAAGGCGGCACCAATGCGACCAAGCACCCTCTGGGCGCAATCAAGGTTGTCAAATCCGGCAATGCGACAGCGGTTACTGCCGATTCGGTGATTGATTTGGTTTATTCACTGCCTGCCGAATACTCGCAAGGTGCGGGCTTTATGATGAACCGCAAAACGCTTGCCGCCGTCCGCAAACTGAAAGACGGACAGGGTAATTACCTGTGGCAGCCAAGCTATCAGCAAGACCAGCCGTCCACATTGTGCGGTTATCCGGTTTATGAAGTCGCCGATATGCCTGATGTTGCCGCAAATGCGCTGTGTATCGCTTTTGGCGATTTCAACCGTGCGTATATGATTCTTGACCGCAAGGGTGTGAGCATTCTGCGTGACCCATATACGAATAAGCCGTTCGTTCAGTTCTATACAACTAAACGCGTCGGCGGCGGTGTGGACAATCCTGAAGCCTGCGTGTTGCTGAAAGTAGCGGCTTAATTTGAACAGGTCGTCTGAAAACGAGCTTCCGCCTGTATGGGCGGCGGCGTTTTAGTTTTCAGACGGCCTTATTTTGAAAGGTAATAATCATGGCAAAATTTACTAAATCGTTTTTAGGCGTGCCTGATGGCGAAATTTACCCTGTGCAATACGAAGAGGGAGACGAAATCCCTGAAGAGTTGCTGGAAGCGGCTAAAGAGGCCGGCGCGGCAGACGGTAAAAACGGCGGCGGCGAAGGTAATCAACAGGTAGAGCAATAATGATTGATTTGGGCTTGATTAAGTTGCATTTGCGCGTTGATGGCGACGAGGAAGATGCCTTAATCCGCCTTTATTGCGAGGCGGCGGTATCCGATTGCGCCGCCTACCTAAACCGCCCGTTGCACAAAGACGAGGCGGAAGCGGAAGCGGCGGTGAAGGCAGGCAAGAAAGGCGGCGTAATACTGAATGCCGCCATCCGAAATGCTATTTTGCTGACGGTTGGGTATTTGTATTCTACCCGCGAAGACGGATCGGGCGGCTTGCCGCGTGCCGCCCGCCGATTGCTTGAACCGTTTCGCAATCTGCCCGGCGTGTAGTCGGGCTTTTCTGACGGTTAAGCGTAAACCGTACGCCCCAAAACGCTCTTCTGCTATTTTTTTTCCAGATTAGGGCTTGATACGGCGTTGCCCGACTTCTTTATGTGCAGCTAAGGTTTGCGGCTGCCTGTTTGAGTGCGAGCCAAGATAAAAACCGTCCGAACGGCAGATTTCGGGCGGTTTTTTGATTTTAAACATTACAGATTATGGAAACTTCGAATAAGAAAGCGGTTTTGGCGTATATCCGGAAGAATCCGGGATGTACGGCTACGGCTGTTGCCAATGAGGTTTTTGGTAAATGGCGTTGGAGCGGTTGGATTTTTGCTCGAAATGATATTGGCGCGCTTTGCGACGAGGGTTTGGTCGGTGAGCGTTTTTTCCGTGGTATCTCTACGTTTTATCCGGTTGAGAAAAAAGAGGCCGTCTGAAATTCAGACGGCCTGTGCGGGGCTTACCAGCCGTTTGCCGCATCCGAAATCGTGCAGTGCAGGCGGTTCAGTTCGAGTATGGCCTGTTTGAAGTCGTAGTCGGAAAGGCTTTGGTTTTCCTCGTCGTGGATGAAATTATTCCAAACCTCGTTCAATACCCGCGTCAGGTGGGCGGTTTGCATGAGTGCGTCGCATTTGATCCGTTGCGCCCATTCGTTTTTGCGGTCGGTGGCTTCGCCGTAATACAGCAGCAGGCTGGCGATGTCGGATTCGTAGCGTTGCGCCAGTTCGTCGCGCTGGCGGCGGTCGCGCTTCTCGTCATACATTGGGGCGGCGGGCGCGGCGTTTGCGGGTGCGGGGCGCGGTTTTTTCTCTGCTGCGTCCGGTAGGGCGGGCAGGTTTTCGGCGGGGCGGTCGAAGCTGTAGCGGTGTTCGGCTTTCAGGCGGCGTATTTCCGGGTGTTTTTCCATAATCAGGGCGGGCATCCCGTCGATCAGCCTGCAGTTGAGCGCGGCCAGCTGGAAGAAGTCCAACTCGGATCGCCCTTTGCCGGTGAGACCGCGGATTTGTCCCTCCAGATCGGGGCCGCAGTGCGATTTGCACAGTACCGTTTCGATCCGGTGCAGCAGGTTCAGCATTTCCTCGTGCGCCTCGTCGCGGGGGATATATTTCTTCTTGAAACCCTCTTCGCGCACCTGCGCCCATAAATCTTCACGGGTGGCGGGCAGGGCGGGGCGTTTGTTGAAGTGTTCGTTCAACACGCGGAAGCATTCGCGCTGGTAGGTCAGCAGGCGGGAACGGATTTCGGGTTTCACCCGCCGCGCATCGACGCCGAACAGCCAGCCGTTGAGGTAGTCGAGGGGGAGGCAAATCATCTGTTGTTCGCCACCATTGGAAGGTGTTGCCATCATGGCAACGGCTGAATTTAAAATTTCGTTTCGCTTGATTCTTCGGAATTGAGCATTCCATTCCAACCCGATATTTTCGACTATCGGCTTCATGGCGACGTAGTGTTGGTTGTTATGGGAAAAGACGGGCACGGTTTGGCCGTGGAAAGAGATGTTTTGAACTTGGTTCATGATGGTTTCCTAGTATTATTTGCGAAAAGCCCAAACGGGCGACCGCGAGGTTCGCAACCCTGCACTAGGAGAGGGTGGACGTATTCCCCGCCAAAGCGGGTGTTGTATTAGTCGCCCTCGCGGCCATAGGAAACTTGGGGTATCAAAACGAAACAACAAAGAACCAAGAAAACTACGGGCGCAAAAAAATCACGATTCCGCCGTGATTCGGCCTAGTGCAAAATTACTGCGAGGTTGCGACACCTCGTGAAGCGGAATGTAAAGCAGAAAGAAAATACTTGTCAAGAAATTTACAAAAGGATAACATTCAACTCCTTTATTTTGACTGGATTTGATGAAAATGAATAAATTGGTTTTACTTTGTTTGGGTTTTGCCTTGTCCGGTTGCGGTGCGATAAATCAGCAACATCAGCAAATTAAAAGTAACGTGGAGCAGCCTGTTTTTAAATCAGAAATAGATAAGTTTACAGGGCAAAAGAGTGTTGCTTGGATGAAGATGTACTATGACAGTATAGGCAGATATGCAAACGGTAAACAGTTTAATAAGATTTTTCATTCGTCTAAAAAGCCTGATGACAAAAAGCCAGTCGGTGTAATTAATATCAACAGTGATTTTGGAGAGCATAAATACTTGCGTTGCCATTCTGTCGATTGGCTGGCGGATGGAGAGATTGTGAAGCCTCTCCATGCAGAATATGAAAGCCGAGTAGAAAGAAGCCCGCACGTCCATGTCAATGAAGGTGTTTCCTCTTATTTTGCGTTTGACTCGTTTAAAAAATTGGCGGGTGCGTCAAGAATCGAATATCGAATCTGTAACGATGAATTTCAGATGACGCCCGAGGAGCTTGAAGCCTTGGGGCATGTTTTTAATGAAATTACCAAGTAATTAATTTTTATCGAAGGCCGTCTGAATTTTCAGACGGCCTTTTTGTTTGGAGCAGGTATGAAGGCTGGGCAGTTGCGGCACCGTGTGGAGATTCTTCGGCGGGTAAAGGAAAAGGATAAGTCGGGCGCGACTGTGATGGTTTGGCGGCCGTTGTGCAAGGTGTGGGCTGATGTGCGCCATGTGTCCGGGTCGGAGACGATGCGGCATGATGTGTTGTCGGCTTCGGTGCGGGCTTCGGTGCGTATTCGTTGGCGAACCGGGATTTCGGCGGATATGCGCGTGAAGACGGGAAATGGGGTTTATGTTATCCGTGCGGTGATTCCTGATTTGCGCCGGCGTGAGTTTTTGGATTTGATTTGTGAGAGCCTGCCTGATGAAAGTGGACATTGATGCTGATTTTTCGGACGCGATTGCGCGGTTTGACAGTTTGCCGGAGGCAGTAGGAGAGAAGCTGCGCTGGGCGGCGTTTCGGGGTGTGGAATTGTTGCGTGATGAGGTCAAGATTCAGGCTCCACGCAGTGAGAAACGCCATTATTTTTACAGTAAGGGCAGCCGCAATGCTGACGGGAGCAAGCGGCGATATGATTTTGAACCGGGCGATTTGAGACGCTCGGTTTTTGCTTTTTATGATAAGTCGGATTCGGTCGATGGTCGGCGGGCGGTTTATCAGGTGGGTTGGCGCGACCGTGAGGGTAATCGGGGGCGTTATGAGGGCGGTGTGCTTCGGGCTGTGCCTTATGGGTATATGGTGCATAACGGGGTGCGTCGGAAAAATGGCAAGTCGATTGCGCCGCGTCCTTTTTTGTCCCGTGCTTTGAAGATTCAGGGTGCGAAGATGGAGGCGGTGATGTTGGATGCCGTGTTGGAGGTGGTGCGTGGAAGAATCTCTGATTAGTGCGATCGGCCGTGCTTTGCCGGGCGTGGATGTTTATCATGATTTTGCGCCGGAGGAGGCGGAATTTCCGTTGGTAATTGTGCAGCGTGTCGGCGGCGCGGGTTGTTTGTTTTTAGACCATAACGATGATGGGTATGAGGTTCGGTTCTCGGTGTCGGTGTGGGATGTCGATCGTTTGGGCGCGGTGGAGAAGAGCCGCGCGGTGGAGCGGTCGGTGTTGGATTCGTTGGAAGGTTATGCGCTGTCGGCGGCGGATGCGGTCGTTTTGGACGATGGCCGGCGCGGGATGGTGCAGGATTTTGTTTTTATGACTGCTTAGGCGGTTTTTGTTGGCGGCTGTCTGTTTGGGCAGCCTTTTTTATTTGGTTTTTTTTTTTAGGATTTTGATATGGCTGTAACTTTGGCTAATGGTTCGATCGTGCAGATCGCTACGAAGCTGGTGGCTGAGAAAAAGGTCACGGCAATCTCTAATGCGGCAGAGGCTGTATGTACGGCGACGGCCCATGGTTTGCAAAACGGCGACTATGTGGCGTTGCTGTCGGGTTGGGGTATTTTGAATGAGCGTGTTTTCCGCGTGACAAGCGTCGATGCGAACAGTTTTAAGCTGGATGGTATTGATACGCGCGATTTGAATAAGTTTCCTGCGGGTTCGGGCGCGGGCAGTTTTCAGAAGGTGGAAGCGTGGCAGCAGATTACGCAGATTATTGAAGTGTCGAGTTCGGGCGGCGAGCAGCAGTTCACTCAGTTCGGTTTCTTGGAAGATGACTTCGAGCGTCAGTTGCCGACGACCCAATCTGCGTATTCGATGACGTTCAAAATTGCCGACGACCCGAATTTGCCCGGCTATAAGGCGGCGCAGACGGCGAGCGACAGCGGTAAGCTGACGCCGATGCTTATTATTCTGAAGAATAAATCGGCAGTCGTGTACAACGGCTATGTGAGCATGAGCCCGATGCCTCAGCTTGTGCGTAACGAGGTGATGGCGATCAATATGACGTATTCGCTGTCCGGTTTGTTCAACCGCTATTTGTAATTTCGTCTGGTCTTTGGTTGACTTGTGTAACTTTGCCGCCCTTCGGGGCGGTATTTTTTAGGAAATTGTGATGTCTAAATTGAAATTGGCGCATGCCGCTACGTTTAAAACTGAAGTAAAAATCCCTGTTCCTGCCGGTGAGTATTTGGCTGTTGAGTTTGAGTTTGTGTGGAAAAACCGCCCTGCGTTGGCGGAACTTGGCGACAAACTCAATGACGGTTCTGTCAGCGATTCTGAAATTGTTTTGGACATCGTCAAGTCTTGGGGCTTCGATGATGATCTGAATGCCGAGAATGTTGCCTACCTCTTGGATGAATATCCTCGTTCCGGTGTTGCAATTATTGATGCGTATTACTTGGCTTATGACGGCGCGCGCGAAAAAAACTGATTGCCGCCGTCCGTGCGATGTTTTCTGACGACGAGAAGACGGTCTCGTCGTTGGGATTCTTCGGCTTTGATGCGGATGATGTGACGGCGGATGAGGTGGATGTGTGGCCGAACAATTGGGAGGCTGTGCAGTTGTTTTCGTCGGTCTGCGGTCAGTGGCGCGTCAGTATGGCAGGCGCGTATGCGCTGGATTATAAGGCGGTCGCTGCGGCTATGGATTTGATGGGAATTAAGAAGCGGCGGCGGAAGAAGTTGTTTGAGTTTGTGCGCGTGATGGAGCGTGAGGCGTTGTCGATAATGGGCGAGAAGAAAGATGGCTGAAAATACGATTAAGGCGGGTTTGGATGTCAGCGAAATCGAATCCGGCGCGAAAAAGGCGGGAGTTGCGCTTCGCAGTATCGGCAATGCGGCGAAGGATGCGGGTCAGCAATCGGCGGCTGGCGCGGCGGCGACGGCGGCGGGATATGATAAGGCGGGCAAGGAAGCGGAGCGGCTGGCGAAGAAGCAGGAGCGGGCGACGCAGTCCATTATTAATGCGGTTCAGCGTGAAATTGCCGTCCGTGAGGCAGGCGGGCGCGGTACGTCGGCTTATTATGAGTTGCTGGCGCGTCAGCGCGGGGTGGATGTTGCAAAAATCAGTGAAGTGACTCAGGCGTTGAAGCGTCAAGAGAATCAACTGAAGCTGAATAATATTTCTGTCGGTCAGTACAACAATGCGATGCGTATGGTTCCGGCGCAGTTTACGGATATTTTTACGCAGTTGGCAGGCGGACAGAATCCGTTTTTGATTGCGCTTCAACAGGGCGGTCAGCTTCGTGATTCGTTCGGCGGCTTCGGCAATATGTTCAAGGGATTGGCGGCGAGTATCAATCCTGTGACGGTGGCGGTTGGTGCTTTGGCGGGCGGCGTGGTCGCTTTGGCCAAGGCTTATTACGATGGGGCGGAAGAATCGCGCCGTTTTGCCGCTGCGGTCATCTTTGCCGGCGGAAGCGCGGGCGCGTCGTCCGATAAGTTGATTGCCGTTGCCGATTCGGTCGGGCGGACGACGGGCGGCTGGTCGGAAGCACGCGAGGCGGTGCTATCGTTTGTCCAAAGCGGCGCGGTTGCTTCAGGCAATTACGAGCGTTTTGCGGAATCCGTGGTCTTGCAGTCGAAAGCGACGGGTAAGAGCATTGAGGATTTAGCGAAAACCTATGAGGAAATCGCCGACGATCCGCTGAAAGCCGTCGTTAAGTTTTCGCGTGTGTATCAGACGCTGAATGCGGATGTTTACGAACAGGCGCGGGCTTTAATCGAGCAGGGTAGGCAACAGGAAGCGGTGGCTTTGGTTCAGGGTAAGTTTGCCGATGAGTCGAAGCAGATGTCAGAGCGCGTGCTGGAAAACTTGGGCGCGATTGAGAAAGGCTGGAAGTCAATCAAAGAGGCGGCGTCTGAAGCGTGGGAGGGAATGAAATCCATCGGGCGCGATGAAACGCTTGATGAGCAGCTTAAAGTTGCTGAGGATATGCTTGGTCGTCTGAATGGCGCGAAAAATGATCCAAATCTGAAATGGCTTTACGAAAATCAGAAGAAGAAGGTTGATGATTTACGAGCCAAAATACAAGCTCGAGATGCTAAGACTGCTCGAGATGCACAACAAAGTAAGGACCGTGAAGCCTCGGTAAAAGCTCTTGAGAAGTTTTCGCGCCTGTCCGAACAAGTTATGAGCCGCGAAGAGCGTTTCCATGAAAAACGGGTTGAGTGGCAGAATGAACTCAATGCGTTGCGTAAAAGTGGTGATGCGGCGGCGATTGCTCGGGCGCAAAAGACGTTTAATGAGTGGGAAAGGCAGGAGAAGGCGGCAATTGCTGCAGAAAAAGCGCGCGAGGCGAAAAAGTCGGGTCGGTCGGCTGTCGATAAAAACCTGTTTCCGACCACTTCGGCAGGGTTGAGGCTGAAGCCTGGTGCGGAAAACGCGGGCAGGGCTTCAGGCGGCACTTATGCTGCAATGCACGCCATGCAGCAGCTTTTGGGCAATAAACTTGTCCGTTTTGGCGCGGTAAACGACCAGTACCATAAAGGTAAAAACAGTTTTCACAATCAGGGCTTGGCGTTCGATATGACGCCGAACCTGTCTTTAAAAACCAAGGATAAGGCGAAGGTTGCCCACCAAATTAAGCAGTATTTTGAATCTTTGGGCTTCAAAGACGGCAAAGACTTTAATGTGAAATTTGAAGTCGGTGGTCAGGTCAACAAGAATGGCACGAAATCGACGGCTGACCATTGGCATTTTAATTGGCGGTCTCAGGCTGCGGCGGCTCGTTTCGCCGGCGGCGTGGACGGTCAGGCTAAGGCGATGGCGCGTTCGGGTTTGTTTGCTGAGGCAAGACAGGCGAAGCCTGAGCTTACCGATTACCAAAAGTGGCAACAGGATTTTTCCAAACGGCAGCTTGCGGTAAACGCGGAGCTTTCTTTGTCCGCTGCCAATGTCAATAAGATTTATGTGGAGCAGCTTCGATTGCTGTCTGACCCGACCTTTAAGAAATGGTCGGCCTCTGAGCGTCAGGCGGCTATGGATTCGGCGATCAAGGCTGACAATCAGGCTCAGTTGACGAAAGATGCGAAGAAATACGCGGATGCGCTTCGTGAGCTTGAGACGGCAGGGCAGCGTGATTTCGACGACCAGTTGTTTGAGTTGTCGTTGCTGGGTAAGTCGCGTGAGGAGGTTGAGCGACTGACTGCTGCGCGGAAGTACGACAAGCTGATTGCTGAGGCTATTGCTTCGGGTGCTAGTGCTGATGTCATTAAGAGGTTGCAGACTGCCAAGCTGGATAATGACGGCCGCCTGCAAGAGCAATTACGCTTGGCGAAGGAAACCAAAGAGGCTTTCGGTAACGATTGGCTGGCGGGTATTTCTGATGGCATGAGAAATTATGCCAATTCGTTCAAGTCGATGCGCGAAAGTATGTCTGATGCTGTGTCGGAGTCGCTCGGTAAGATGTCCGATGCGTTGGCTGATTTCGTGGCAACTGGCAAGGCTGATTTTCGCAGTTTGGCTGTGTCTATCCTGCAAGACTTGTCGAAAATGCTGATTAAAATGGCGTTGTTTAACGCGATGAAGGCGGCGATGAGTGCTTGGGGCGGCGGCTTCAAAGATGGCGGCATGGTGCAGCAGTTTTCAAACGGCGGTGCGGTGTGGGGCGCGGGTACGGCGACGAGCGACAGTATCCCTGCTATGTTGTCTAATGGCGAGTTTGTCATCAATGCGGCGGCAACGCGCCGGCATCGTGCTTTGTTGGAGGCTATCAACAAAAACCGCTACGCTTCGGGCGGGGTGGTCGGCGTTGCGCCGCAGGTCGCTGCTTTGGGCGGCGGTACGGGCGGCATGACGGTCAATATTACGATTAACCGCGACGGGTCGTCTGATTCGTCGGTTGACGGGGATGTGGAAATGGCGAAGCAATTGGGCGCTGCTCTGCCTGCGATGATTGAAAATTGGTTTGTCAATAATGTGGTTCGGGTCGGCGGTCGTTATCACGGCAGCCGTTGATTCGGTCTAAGAGGTTTTATGGCTAAGGTTTTTAAGTGGCAGGTCACGTCGGAAAGTATGGCGAAACACTCATTTAATGTGCGCTCGGTCAAGTTCGGCAATGGGTATGAGCAGCGTCAGAAATTGACGCTGAAGCCGAAAATGCAGACTTGGCAAATACGTATTGTGGGAATGAAGCCTTTGATTGAGGAAATCAAGGGCTTTTTTGATTCCTGCGGCGGGGTGGAGCCGTTTTTCTGGACGCCGATTGGTCGGGAGCGGCTGTTGGTCAAAGTGTCGGAATACACGGAAACGCCGAAGGGCGGAAAGGTGTATGAGCTTTCGGCGGAATTTGAGGAGGTCATAGCATGAATGCGCGGATGAAGGCGTTGTCGGGAACGATGCTCAAGGCGTTGTCGGCGGCGCAACAGGATGTGTTGGTTGAGATGTGGGAAGTGGATTTCCGCGCTTTGGGCGGGGAGGTCTTCCGCTTCTGCAATCAGGTCAATGAACTGAATCAGGCGGTCGTCTGGAAGGGGCAGGAATATACGCCCTACCCTATTTCTGCGGAAGGCTTTGAAACGACTTCGCAGGGGGCGGGCAACCGTCCGACGCTGACGGTTTCAAACCTGCTCGGGTTTGTGACCGGCGCGGCTGACCAGTATAACCAATTGGTCGGGGTGGATGTCGTCCGCCGTTTGACGTATGCGAAGTTTTTGGATGCGGTAAACTTTAAGGACGGCAATCCGACCGCCGATCCGAATCAGGAAATTATCGGGAAGTACGTCATCGAGCAGATGACGAGCCTGACGGCGGAACGGGCGGTCTTTGAGCTTGCTGCGCCGTCTGAATCGGATGGCTCGGTCATTCCGTCGCGGATCATGATGGCGAATACCTGTATTTGGCAGTATCGCGGCGAGGGCTGCGGTTATGCGGGGCGGGCGGTTGCCGACCGTTTGGATATGCCGACGGATGATATTAAAAAGGATGCTTGCAGCGGGACATTGACGGGCTGTCGGGCGCGGTTTGGTGCGACGGCGGTTTTGCCGTTTGGCGGGTTTCCGAGTGCGGATAAGGTGATGTCGTGATTGAGATTTCTAAGAAGGTTGAGGATTTGATTTTATATCAGGCTGATTCTGATTATCCGATAGAGATGTGTGGTGTCATTTCTGATACTTCTTATAACGGCAATTGGTTTTTTGCGATTCGTAATGTTGCTGAAAATCCTTATGAAACATTTGTTATTCAGCCTGAGGGTTTGGAGACGGCGTTAAAGTATGGAAAAATCCTTGCGATTGTCCATTCCCATCCAAACGGCGAGCCGTTCTTGTCGGGTGCTGACCGTCAAATGCAGATTCAGTCGGGTTTGCCGTGGATTTTGGCAGTTGGAGGTCGTCTAAAACAGTTCCGCTGTTGCCCTCATTTGCGGGGTCGTGTGTTTGAGTACGGCAAGGCTGATTGCGGGGCATTGATTCGTGATGCGTTTATGTTGATGGGTTTTGATTTGCCCGATCACAAGCGTGGCGATATTGATGATGATGCTGAGCATGAGTATTTGCGTAAGCATTTCGAGCGTGTCGGGTTTGTCCGTGTTTCAGACGACCTGAGCGGCGGGGATGTGGTTTTGACGAGTTATGGCGGTCATGCGAACCATGCGGCGCTGTATTTGGGCGACGGTCAAATCCTGCATCATGCTTATAACCAGTTGAGCCGGCGCGAGCCGTTTAATCAATGGTGGTCGGAGCGTGTGCATAGTGTTTGGCGGTATCCGCTCTTTGAGCCTGAGATGTTGCAGGCGGTCGAAAATGATTTGCTGCATTCGGTGGATTTATGATTACGGTGTGTTTGTACGGCGGTTTGCGCGAATGCGGCCGCCGTTTTGATTTGCAGGTTGCCAGCCCTGCTGAGGCGGTTCACGCGCTGACGGTGCAGATTCCAGCGTTGCGGCAAAAGCTGCGGCAGGGGTTTTATCAGGTGCGTTTTGGTCGGCGCGATTGGTCTGAGGGCGAATTGAAAAGCGGATTCGGTCAGCCTGCCGAAGGTGTTCTGCATATTGTGCCGCGCGTTCAGGGCGCGGGCAAAAACAGCGGCATCATTCAGACGGTCTTGGGTGTGGTGCTGATTGTTGTCGGCGCGCTGACGAGTTGGTCGGGCGGTGCGAGCCTTGTTGTTGCGGGTGTCGGTATGGTTGCGGGCGGTGTGGCGCAAATGTTGACGAAGCCACCAAAATTTGAAACGGGCAAGGGTGTGGAAAGCAGCCGGAACAGTTCGTTCTCAAATCTGAGCAATACGGCGGCGCAGGGGCAGTCAATGCCGCTTGCGTATGGTCGGATTTATTGCGGCAGCCGCGTGGTGTCGCAGGGTATTGAATCTCGACGGATTGAGGGCAACAGTACGGCGGCAAACGGCAACAGCGTCGTCCGTATGGTTTTTGATGCGGCGAAAATTAAAAATCCTAATGGCAATTCCGACCCGATGGCGGTGGATTTGACGTTGGGCATGAAGAAAACTTTTGTTACTGGCGTTGCGGCAACTGCGCCGAACGGTCAGAAATACAATACAGATTTTGAAAATGATTCCGTCCGCGCGATGAATTACGAGGCGGTTTATACGGTAGATTGAGGATTTGGAATGGGTGGTAAATCAGGTGGCGGCGCTTCTACGCCGCATGAAGCTCCGAATACGTTGAATTCGGCGCAGTCTTTGCGGATTATCGATGCGATTTGTGAGGGCGAAATCAGGGGTTTCGCCAATGGCAATGATAAACCGTGGAAGTCTGTCTATTTTGATGATACGCCTGTTCAGAATTCTGACGGGTCTTTTAATTTTAAGGGCGTGGTCGGCTTTTTCCAGCGCGGTACGCCCGATCAAACTTATATCCCGGGCTTTGATGCGTCTGAGCGTGCCGTGCCTGTATCGGTCGAGGTTAAAAACCGCGCGCAGGTGGTTCGGTCGGTGTCTGACGAATTGATCAGCCGCCTGCGGGTAACGGTCGGTGTCGAGCGAAATTACCGCGTCGAGGACAACGGCGATACGAATCCAGCCCAAACAACTTTACTGGTCGAGCTTCTCGGCAAGGATGGGGTGGCTGCGACGAAACTTGTTTCGTTTACCGAGAAATCGAGCGGGGTTTATTATCAGGATGTCGTTTTTGATAGCCTGCCGCCCGTGCCGTTTAATATTCAGGTATCGCGCCCTACTCCTGACAGTACGACGGACAAGGTCATCAATAAAACGTATTTTGCGAGCTATGTAGAGATTATAGACGCGAAATTGAGCTATCCGCATACGGCGTTGGCGGCGTTGGCGATGGATTCCGACCAGTTCGGCAGCAATAACCCGCGCCGAAATTATCTGATTGACGGGATGTTGGTCAATGTGCCGTCTAACTATGACCCTGAAACTCGGACGTATTCGGGGACGGTTTGGGACGGCTCGTTTAAAAAGGCTTGGACGAACAACCCAGCTTGGGTTTTTTATGATGTGTTGACGCAGCCGCGTTACTCGACTTTGGCGCGTCGTCTGAAATCGACGGACATTGATAAATGGACGCTGTACCAAGTCGGCAAATACTGCGATGAGTTGGTCGATGACGGCTTTGGCGGCAAAGAGCCGCGTTTTGTTTGTAATGCCTACATTACCAATCGCCGTCAGGCGGGTGAGTTCCTGCTGGATTTGGCGAGCGTGTTTCGCGGGCTGCCTGTTTGGGATGGCAGCCGTTTTTCTTTGGTGATGGACGCTGATTCTGATCCTGTTGCCATGTACAACAACAGCAATGTCAAAGACGGGCTGTTTGCGTATTCGGGCGTTCCGTACAAGTCGATTACGACGGCGGTCATCGTGCAGTATGTGGACAAATACGACGGATACCGCACAAAAACGGAATATGTCGAAGACCAACAGGCAATCAAACGCTACGGCTTGAACATCAAGCAAATCACGGCGTTTGGCTGCGATTCGCGCGGTCAGGCGGCGCGATACGGCGCATGGATGCTGGAAACGGAATTGCGGCAGCAGTCGGCAATAAAGTTTACCGTCGGTCGTGAGGGTTTGCGCCATTTGCCGTATGACGTTGTTCAAATCATGGACAACGATTATGCGGGCGCGGAAGTATCGGGTCGTTTAGTTTCTGTTTCGGGGTTGTCTGTCACGCTTGACCGTGATGTCGATGATGCGGTCGGTAAGCAGTTGTCTGTCGAGACGGCAGCGGGTATCAAGTCGCTGAAAGTGATGGCACAGCCTGAGAAAAACCGCTTGGAGCTTGCTGAGGTTGTTGATGTGACGGCGGGAGGTGTTTGGATATTGATGGGGCGCGTCAAACCGCGCCTGTATCGCGTTATCGGGACGAAAGAAAACGCCGACGACGGTACTTTCGAGGTTTCGGGCATTTTGCACGACCCGAAAAAATACACATCGGTCGATAACCGCGCTCGGTTTGATGCCGAAGTCACGACGCTGCATGGCATTGAACCAAAATTGACGCTGCCGGAGTTGCGCTCTGACGGGGACAAGCTGTTAATTTCTTGGGAGAATCTGACCGCCGATGGCAGCGTGTTGTCTTACGATATCAAGATTTATCGTGACAATAAGCTGTATCGTCACGTTCCGGATTCTCGGACGGCTGAAATTTCGCTTGAAAACCTGCCGAACGGCAATTACCGCGCCGAAATCCGCGGGCGGAATGCACGCGGGGTGTTGTCGGAGGCACTGGTTAAGGCTTGGAGTTTGGACTACACCATCGCGGGCTTGAAAGCCGCGCCGCGCCTGCAGGCAATACAGCTTGATTGGACGCTGCCGCAAACGGTGGTGAATGATGTACAGACGGAAATTTGGTATGCGGAATCAAACAACCGTGATGCGGCGAAAAAGCTGACGACGCTGCCGTATCCGCAAAACAGCTATACCTTGTCGGGCGTGGCTGTGTCTGACCGTTACTGGTTTTGGCTGCGGCTGGTCGATGCGGCAGGCAACAGCGGCGAATGGACGGCGGCGGTTGCGGGTCGTTCCGACCCCAGTCCCGCGCCGATAGTGGCGCAGTTGCGCGGTGCGATTGAAAAAAGCAGCTTGAGTCAAGCCCTGATTGACAGTCTGAATGCGGATGCGGCCTCGAAAGTGGCAGCTGAAGCGCAGGCTAGGGTGGCGGCTATTCAAGCGGCGGCGAAAAAGGCGGCGGACGATTTGGCGGCCAAAGCCCGCGAGCTTGGCACGAAAATCACGGTTGTTGAAAACGTGAACGCCGAACAGGCGCGGCAAATCAGAACGGTTACAGCATCACAAGGCGCAACCGCCGCAGGTTTGGAGGCTGAGAAGAAAGCACGGGCAGATGGCGACCGGGCAGAAGCACAGGCGCGGGAAACCCTGACAGGTCGTCTGAATGCCGCCGAAGGCAGCATTACTGCCGAAAGGCAGGCACGTATCAAGGCGGGTGAAGCGCAAACTGCGGTGACCGAAGCCTTGAAAACCCGGGTCGGCAATGCTGAAGGCGGTATTACCGCGCTGCGGGAAACCGTCAGCCGTAACGATAGTGCACGGGCGACGGAAATCCGCCAACTGCAGGCAAAATTTACGATACCCGACACCCGCAATGACAATCAGCCGCCGTCTTGGTATTACACCGAGCACCCGCGCAGTACGGTTTCGGAGTTCAAGCAGGCCAATGTGCTGGGTTTGGGCAGCGGATTTACCGCTCTGGAAACCGTCGTACCTTGGGGCGACCCGTCGGGCGGCAGGATTTTTCAGACGGCCTACCTGCAAGACGGCACGGTGATGCGGCGTAAATCCGATACGGCGCATACCTACGCAGGCGGCGTGTACAACTACACGAAAGACCAGTGGACGGAGTGGGCGGCAGACGAAACGGCGGACGGTGCACAAGCCAAAGCCGATGCGGTGCGGCGGGTAGCCGAAGCGGCGCAGGCGGCGGCCAATCGGGTTGATGCGGATTTGACCGAATACCGCAACGTTCAGGTGCAGAAGGAGAAGGCGCAGGCGGAAGAAGTAAAAACACTGAAGGCAAGCATCGGCAACCTGCAAATCGGTGGGCGCAATCTGCTGCGCGGCTCTGGTGCGGCCTATCAGGGCGGCGATTACGGTTTGAGTTACGGCTTGGCCGATGTTCCAAACGTGGGCGAAGCAGTAACGCTGACGGTTTGGGGGGAGGTCGCCGCCGACCGGACGGTAGGTGTTTACAACACGTTCGGCAACCGCGAACTGGCGCGGTTGACTAAGGTTAAAGACGGCGTTTACAGGGTAACGTTTGATTGGAACGCGCCGATAACCGGCGGCCTTGAGCAGCCGAACGCATCATCGAAAAACCTTGCATTGTTTTTTTACAGGAGGGAATCGACAACAGTCAGCCGCATTGACCGCATCAAGTTGGAACGCGGCACGGTCGGCACGGATTGGTCGCCCGCGCCGGAAGATGGAGAAGCGGCAACCGCTGACGCACTGAATCAGGCACGGCAGGATGCACAAGTCAAAGCCGATGCGGCTAAAACGGCGGCTGAAGCGGCGGCGCAAGCCAAAGCCGATGCGGCCAAGGCGGCGGCGATTGCTGCGGCATCGAACGATGCGCAGTCAAAAGCCAATGCGGCGAAAGCGGCGGCTATTGCCGACGCGGCGGCCAAAGACGCACAGCTTAAGCGAGAGGCGGCGGCGGACGCACAAGCCAAAGCCGATGCGGTGAGACGGGTAGCCGAAGCGGCGCAGGCGGCGGCCAATCGGGTTGATGCGGATTTGACGCGGTACCAAAACGTACAGGTGCAGAAGGAAAAGGCGCAGGCGGAAGAAGTAAAAACACTGAAAGCCGAACTGTCGGGGCAAAAGGCGCGGGTTGAGCAATCCGCCACCGCGTTGGCCTCGCTGGACGGCAAAGTACGGGCCATGTACGGGCTGAAAGTCGAGACGTTATCCGGCGGCCGCAAGGTTATTGCCGGTTTGGCCTTGGGTGCCGACGGGCAGACGGGTGATTCGCAGATGTTGGTGTATGCCGACAAATTCGCCATTGTCGACCCGAAAAGCAAAATCCTGAAGTCGCCGTTTGTTGTTCAGACGGCGGGCGGTAAAACCCAAATGGCTTTATCGGGGGATTTTGTCGCCGACGGCCTGATACACGGCAGGCACATTGCTGCCGGGCAGACGCTAAGTTCCCCGTCGATAGAGGGCGGTAGCCTGAATATCGGCGGCGGGCAATTTACCGTCGCATCCGACGGTTCGCTGGTCGCACAAAACGCGGTTGTCCGAGGGCGGATAGAGGGGGAATCAGGCTATTTTAACGGCACAATCAAAGCATCCCGCATTGAGGGGGATGTGATGAAAATTGTGCGGATGAAGAAAACGGCAGAAGGTGTTTGGGAGGCAGTCATCCAAACGGAAGATTTGCCGATGATGGTGAAGCCTGATTTTGCAGTAGAAACCGTGACTACCGATTATGGAGGTAGAAAAAATTCTGTTGCACTCTTTACCGTAAACGGTGTGAAACAGGATGTGGCGAGGTTCTATAAGCCTCGAACGGTAGGAGCGCAGACGGAGTATGCCACAACGACGAACTACGGCTGGTATGTGCTGCCGCGCAATCGGCTGGTTACATTACGGCTGCAGCTGGCGGCAAACGAGACCTTGACTGCCCCTGTTCCCTGTATTCAGACGGCATTCCTATCACATGCGGACGATGAGTACAGGACGTTGGTTGGCAAAATGGTATGGCGGAAGGTAACGGATGCCGTCAGACTATATACAATCTATGCCGTTAATAGTGGTATGAGGGCGGTTTATAGCCTGCCCGGCAATATCTACGGTTTGCGGCTGAAGTGGCTGTCTGATATCAATCCTGATTATCCGATAGGTATTGCTTGGGTTAGGGGTGGTGTTTCAGATGCGATTAAAGCTAACAGCCGGGATAACCACAGTTCCGAGCCGCGTCAGTTTTCGCGCGAAACGGCGCAGGTGGTTTTGAATTCCGAAATCATAGTGTCGGCGCGGAATAGCTGGCAGTGGGCGGAATTGCGGGACGTTGAGGTATTGGTTCCGGAAGACCGTGTTCTTTAAACAAGGCCGTCTGAAAAGACGGCTTTTTTCCGCCCGCGAAAGCGGGTTTTTTAATGCCTATCGAAAGGAAAAATCATGGCAGAAGCAAAACGAATCATTGTAGGTATCGCCTGCGATATTATCGACGACAACACCGGCGCGCCCGCGTCGTTTCATACGGTGTCAGGCGTACACTTGAATTTGACCAACCAATATTACAAGGTAACGCTGGACAGCTATTTCAGCCAACAAGTGTACGAAGGAGGCAAGCGCAGCATGGGTTCGACCGAATTTGAGATAAAATCGCCCCCGCCGCGCGGTCAGGATGTGATTGACTGGGCGTTGCAGGCAATCGTTGCCCCGTCCGAAACGCCGACCGCCTTTACCGGCGCGGAATTGGTGTACCGCGAACTGCCGCAGGAAGATGCGGCGGCTTGAGGCCGTCTGAAAATTCGCGCCGCCGTTTCGTGTAATCGGCGGCGCGCTCTGTTATCCAAACCGGAGGAATCCCATGAGCAAGACTTTAATGTACTTAAAGTGGATATTGGACTGGCGGTTTCTGCCTTTCCGCTTCCAAATGTGGTTGTTCGGCACGGCAACGCGCATCGTCGAGTTCCTAAGCGCGGCCGGGCTGTTGGGCTTCGCGGTTGTCTTTATGTGCGACCAAGACAAGCTGTACGACTATCCCATCTACTATAAATTCAAGACGCTGCCCGAAGCATGGGTGGTCGGCATCCTGCTGTTTGCCGCGCTGGCGCAGGGGGCGGCCATGCTCTACAAGTCTGACCGCAGCAATATTATCAGCGGCTGGCTGCTGATATTGGGCGGCAATATATGGTTTTTGATTTCGGTGGCCTTTCTTGCGCCGTATCCACCGCTGAATACCGGCATGATACTGCCGCCGCTGATGTCCTTCGTTTGCGTGTTGGCGGGGAAAAACCTAATGGATTACAGCATGTTGCGCAAACCTTAAACACAAAACGGGGAAGTAAACAAATGATATTGCAGCAGTTTTTTTCCGCAGGAATACTGTTCGCCATGCTTGGCGGCGTACTCGGCGCGGTGTGGGCCTCTGTGAAGGAGCATGATACGCCGTTCCAGTTTTTTATCGAGGCGGCAGTATCTGCGGTTGCGGCGGCGGCGGTGGCCGAAAACTACCTGCTGCTCAACCAAGTGTGGCTGTGCGCCATTTCCGGCGCGGGTGTCGGCCTGATGACGGGTACGGCGCTGGATGCCGCCTACGCCCTTGCGCCGAAAATCTCAAAAGGGTTTGTCAAAGGTTTGGCGAAGCGGTTTTTAAATTATGAGGATAAGGAATAGGCCGTCTGAAACGGCCTTTTTTATTGGAGGATAAAGAAATGCAAATCACGGAACATTTTAGCCTGAAAGAGCTTACAAGAAGCGAAACGGCGCGGCGGTTGGGCATCCCGAACAATCCGACCGACGCGGAAATGGACAATATCCGTTACACGGCGGAACGGCTTGAGGAAATCCGCGCCTACGTCGGGCGCGGAATTATCGTAACCTCCTGTTTTCGCAGTGAACGAACGAATAAAGCTGTTGGGGGTTCTCCAACGTCGGCGCACCGTTTCGGGTTGGCTGCCGATTGTGATGCCGCCGGTTTAACTTCTTTGGCGTTTGCGAAAGAAATCATCAAAATGCGTGATGAGGGGAAAATCACGTTTGACCAGTTGATTCTCGAATTTCCGGAGCGAGGAGATGGCGCATGGGTGCACGTCGGCTTCCGTCGAAACGGTCAGATGCGCAATCAAATTCTGACGGCCACGCGCAAGGGCGGAAAAACCGTGTATCTGCAAGGATTGCAAGCCTAGAGGTGACGGATGGAGCCTGTCGATTTTATCAAAAAACAGATTGCCGAATGGGAAGCCAAAAGCCGCGAAGCCAGCGAAAAAGCAGACTTGGCGGCTTTTGAGTTTGCCCAGCGTGAAATCAAAAACTACAAAGCGATGTTGAAACAGTATGAATGAACTGAAATATTGGAAACCTCTTGCCGCACTGGCGGTGGTCGGCCTGTTGTTCGGCGGTTGGTATATCGACCGCACCATGCAATACCGAAAGGGCAGGGGGGACGAAGCGGCCAAAATTAGCCTAATACTGGCCGAAGCCGCAAACAAGCAGGCGGCAGCCGCGCGTGAGAAAGAACGCCGCGCCGCCGCCGAACTGGCCGAAAGGCAAGTTGAGTTAGAGAAGGAAAGACAAGATGCTGAAAAATCTATTGGTGCTATGCGCCTTGAGCTTGACCGCCTGCGCCAACACGCCGCCCGTCGTGGTAGCAGCCGAAACCTGCCCGCAACCGCTGCAACCGCCGCCGCACCTGATGGCGCGTCAGATTCCCAAGGCTGGCTATTATTCGGACAGTGCGCTGAAAAATATGCGGAACTGGCAGAAACCGCAGACGGCCAAACGGCCGATTTGAGGGAGTGGCAGGCGTATGGCGGGGCGGTGTCCAAACAGTTTAAGCAGCCTACAGACTGAATCAGCAATCTTTAAATAAGTCGCGGGCAACTTTGATGGCTTCGGCAAATTCGAGCCGTTCGCCGCGGCGGCGTAGGTTGACGTAGCGTTGCAGACTGCTCCAGCTGTCGTGCAACGTTACCCGTTGCATTTGCGGGATGGTTGCACCATCTTCAGCCAACCGTGTTGCGCCTTCGTGCCGCAAGTCGTGAAACCGCAAATCATGAATATCCAAAACACAGCAGGCACGGGTAAACTGCGCACTGATGCTGGTGGCTTTCAGCGGCACAAGGCTTCCTTTTCTGCCTTCTAGTTTTGCCATCCCCTGCTGCGCCGAATCTTGCAGCAATTCTTTGATAATTTCCTGTGCATTTTTGCTGACAGTAAACGATTTATTATTCCCTCTGCTGCCGTCCGGGTGTTTGATGTCTTGAATCATCCATTCTTCGTGCCTTTTGTCGTAATTGGACAGCATCATACGGCAAATTTCGTCTTGGCGGCGGCAGGTATAAATCGCCAGCCACATAATCAGGTGCATCGGAATAACGGTGCTTTTCACAATAGCGTACATCTTGTAGAAATGGTTGGTCAGCAGTTGCAACTCCTCGCCTGTCGGCAGGCGGTTCCGTATTGTTGGGCGGCTGACGATCCGCCCGCGCTGCAGCCCTTCAAGCGCAAATTCGATTTCCTGCCAGCTAACCTTTAAATTCCAAACGTAAAACGCATGTTTGATAACAACCCGCATGTATTGGATGTCTTGTAAAACCGTTGCTGGTTGTACCGCTGCCAGCCCGATTTTTGCTACGCCAGCGCGTCGTTGGCGCGCATATTCCGCCACGCGGTCGCGCGTGATTTTATCCAGTGGTAGTTTGGCAATATCAAAATTGCGTAAAAGTAAAAGCCCTTGCTTTTTACTTCTGCCTATTTGCGGCAATTCCGATAAATAGCTTTCAATTGCCGCCTTTAGTGTCGGCATTCTCTTTTTGTTTATGCCTAATATCAAATCCGGATTTGCTTCAATTTCCGCTTCGCGGCGTTTCAGCCATTCTGTTGCTAGTGATTTTTTACTAAATGTTTTAGACTCGCTATATGTCGGCATGTCTGCCTTGTTGATGCGGATTTGTGCTCGCCAAACAACCGCCCCGCTGGGATTTGTGCGCTTTGTAATCGTGCCCATTTGCACCATCTCTCAAAATCAGAAAAAAGGTGCAATTATGGTACAATAGAAAAGCGGAAATAAGCAAAAATAATACGAAATAACCGAAAATGTTACAAACAAAAAACCAAGAAAAAACAAATAAAAACATACAAGATTCTGATTATATTGGTTCTCGCCGCCTATCCGTAGCCCCCATGCTGGACTGGACTGATCGGCACTATCGCCATATGGCGCGCCAAATCACCCGCCATACCTGGCTTTACACCGAAATGATTAACGCGGGCGCGGTGATTTACGGCGACCCCGACCGTTTCCTGCTGAAAAACGACGGCGAAAATCCCGTTGCACTGCAACTGGGCGGCAGCGAGCCGCAGGATTTGGCCAAAGCGGCCGCCAAAGCCGCTGCTTACGGCTACGACGAAATCAACCTCAACTGCGGCTGCCCCAGCCCGCGCGTTCAGAAAGGCGCGTTCGGCGCGTGCTTGATGAAGGAGGCGGATTTGGTGGCCGACTGCCTGAACGCGATGCAGGAAGCCGCACCCGGCTGTGCCGTTACCGTCAAGCACCGCATCGGCCTCGACCGCGAAGCCGATTATCAGCCGCTGGCCGATTTTGTCGGCACATTGGCAGAAAAAACCGATTGCACAACCTTCATCGTCCACGCCCGCAATGCCTGGCTGGAAGGCCTCTCGCCCAAGGAAAACCGCGACGTGCCGCCGTTGCGCTACGATTATGTCTACCGCCTGAAACGCGAGTTTCCCGCGTTGGAAATCATCATCAACGGCGGCATCAAAACCAATGACGAAATCGCCGCGCACCTGCAACATGTGGACGGCGTGATGGTCGGGCGCGAGTGTTATCACAATCCGATGCTGATGCGCGATTGGGACAGGCTTTTTTACGGCGACGACCGTGCCCCTGTATCTTATGCCGAACTGGCAGGCCGTCTGAAAGATTATGCCGCCGCGCAACTGGCCGCCGGACGCGGCACGATTTTGCGGCACATGGCGCGCCATTACCTCGGCCTGATGCACGGTCTGAACGGCGCGCGTCATTGGCGGCGCATGTTGTCGGATGCCGAAATGCTGAAACCGAACGACCCCGATTTGATTTTGCGCGCCTGGGAACAGGTGGAACGGGCGAATGATTTTTCAGACGGCCTCCCTGTGAATAAAGAGTAAACGAAAGGAAACAAAATGGACGCATTAGATTTGCTGACCACCCGCCGCTCAGTGCGCGAATTGGTCGAACCCGCCCCCGACGAACTCGAGCTGGAAACCGTTTTTCAGGCGGCCACCCAAGTGCCCGACCACGGCAACCTGACACCGTGGCGTTTTGTTGTCATTGCGGGCAGCGAGGCGAAACAGAAATTCCGCCGCGCGTTGGAAGAAACGGTGGAAGTGATGAAATTGGGCGAGGACGCGATGAGAAAGGCGGAAAAAGTCGCCAACTTCGCCCCCATGATTATCGCCGTGATTGCCGCACCGAACACCGCCGCCGAAAAACCGAAGCCCGAATGGGAGCAGCTGATGAGCGCGGGTGCGGCGGCTTATGCCGTCCAGCTGGCCACCAACGCGCTGGGTTACGACAACGTGTGGATTACCGGCCTGTGGTGCGGCAGCCCCGTATTGCGCGCAGCCATGAACTGTGGCGAAAAAGACCGCATCATCGGCCTGATCATGGTCGGCACGGCGCAGCACGATTTCCCGAAAGAAGAAAAAAATACCGATTTGGAACGCTTCGTCAGCTATTGGTAAGATGAAAAGGCCGTCTGAAAACGGCATCCGTATTTTTCAGACGGCTTGGAAAGGAATCGATATGTCGCCGTTGGCTCGAAATTTGGCCTTAATCGCGCTGCCGCCGCAGGTGGCGGGATTTGTGCTGTTAGTTATTTTATTGGGCGGCGACTTCCCCGATTTTATTTTAGGCATCGGCACTTTGGCCGTTTTGGGACTGCTGGTGGCTTCGATACTCTACTGCCTGCCGATTACCGTACCTTACGCCGCACTGCTTTCCATCCTGAAGGTGCGGCGCGGTTGGGCGGGGGCGGGTATTTCCGCCGTACTGCTTGGCGGGCTGGCGGTGTCGGTTGCCGCCTTGGTCGGATTTCTGTTTGCCGACTATATCCCGTGGGATGTGCTGTTGCTCGTTGCCGCCGTCTTCGCTTTTACCGGCCTGCCGATGTCGCTGTTCCTGCCTGAAGGAAAGGCCGTCTGAAGCGGAATCCGTATTTTCAGACGGCCTGTCGACAGCCTTATTTAAAAAGGAAACCGAATGTCCGAACATAAAACATCCCATTTGGGCCTTATATTCATCAGGGCCGCCGTCATGGCCGGCGTATGGGCGGCGCACTTCGCCGGTTGGCTGATATTGGGCGCGGCCTATATGGGCGGCAGCTTCGAATGCTATGACCACCGCTACGAAAACATCGCGGGCACGGCGTTTTACCCCTTGATGCTGGTTAGTTTGATTGTATTCAGCGTCCTGTGCTGGCTGCCCGCCCGCCTGCTTGTCCGCGCCAAAACGCTGCTGCCCGTAACCGTTGTATTATTGGCCTGGCTGGTGTTTTATATCCTGTTGCCACACAACCACAATATCTGCATCGGCGGCTAAACCGCCGTACGACATCATTCAGGCCGTCTGAAAACCAATCTTGCGCGAAGCGGGATTGTTCAGACGGCCTCAACCGAAGGGACATACACATGAAACAATATCTCGGCCTGATGCGCCACGTCATGCAAAACGGCCACGACAAATCCGATCGCACCGGCACCGGCACGCGCTCCGTGTTCGGCTACCAGATGCGCTTCGATTTGGCACAAGGTTTCCCGCTTTTGACCACCAAAAAACTCCACCTGCGCTCGATTATCCACGAGCTGTTGTGGTTCCTCAAAGGCGATACCAACATCAAATACCTGAAAGACAACAACGTTTCCATCTGGGACGAATGGGCGGACGAAAACGGCGACTTGGGCCCGGTTTACGGCTACCAGTGGCGCAGCTGGCCCGCACCCGACGGCCGCCACATTGACCAAATCGCCAACGTGGTGGAGCAAATCAAGAAAAACCCCGATTCCCGCCGCCTGATTGTGTCGGCCTGGAATCCCGCGCTGGTGGACGAAATGGCCTTGCCGCCCTGCCACGCGCTGTTTCAGTTTTACGTTGCCGACGGCAAACTGTCCTGTCAGCTCTATCAGCGCAGCGCGGACATCTTCCTCGGCGTGCCGTTCAACATCGCCAGCTACGCGCTTCTGACCATGATGATTGCCCAAGTTTGCGGTTTGCAGCCGGGCGAATTCGTCCACACGCTGGGCGACGCGCATATTTACAGCAACCACTTCGAGCAAACCGAATTGCAGCTGGCCCGCGAACCGCGCGCGCTGCCGAAGATGAAGCTCAACCCCGCCGTAACCGACCTGTTCGACTTCAAATTCGAAGATTTCGAACTGGCGGATTACGACCCGCACCCGCACATCAAAGCTGCCGTGGCCGTCTGAAAAACACTCTGAATTATATCGGGTTAAGTTTAAATCAGGACGCGGCGGCGAAACCGCAGGCGGTACAAACAGTACGGCAAGGCAGGGCTGTATCGGGCTGGTTTAAAGTGAATCCGCCATACATGCCGCCGGTTCAGAAGGCGGCATTTTAGCGGCAGGTGTTTTGCGGCGAAGCCACGATGTAAGAGGCCGTCTGAAAACGGAAAACCGGTTTGAACTGCACCCCAAAAGTTGGACACATCCCCTCCAACTCACAAGGTGCAGTTTTTTTATGAGCAAATATACATTACACTTCAAATACCAAGCCGTACTCCACTACCTGCATATACGCAGCCAACAGCGTACCGCAGACCACTACGGCATTTCCCGAACCCACCTGAGACGATGGATACGCGCCTATCAAGAAGGCGGTATCGGCGCACTCGAACATCCCCAATCCAAAACCATGCCCCAACACCGCAAAAACCCCTTCATCGCAGATAAACCCGACCAAGAAAAAACACAGGCGGAGCTTATTGAAGAGTTGTGCTATATGCGCGCAGAGGTCGCCTACCTAAAGGAGTTAAAAGCCCTCAGCCAAAAGCAGACCGAAAAGGACAAAGCCAAACCGTCCAAACACTGAGGGCGCAACACCCGCTCAAATACCTGCTGCACATCGCAAACCTGCCCAAAAGCAGCTTTTACTACCATCACCAAGACCGACCCGACCCCGACGCAGCCGACAAAGCCCTCCTTGTCGAAACCTACCGGCGGCATAAAGGACGCTACGGACAAAGGCGCATTGCCGCAGCATTGGGTTGGAACCGCAAAAAAGCGGCGCGGTTGATGAAGCAGTTGGAACTGAAAGCCCTCATACGGGCGAAAAAAGCCTACCGCCATCCCGCCATGGGCGAGATATCGGAACACCTCCTCAAACGCCGGTTCAAAGCCCGAAAGCCCAACGAAAAATGGCTGACCGACGTTACCGAACTCAAAGGGAAGGACGGCAAACTGTACCTCTCGCCAATCTTGGACTTGTTCAACCGCGAGATCGTCGCCTACGCCATGAGCCGCA
>ERZ772962.139-NODE-139-length-39845-cov-4.357024_pt1 | contig 39845 bp, 34 predicted proteins | sample MGYA00580676_ERZ772962 | MGnify/ENA primary metagenome ERZ772962 (study PRJEB29015, sample SAMEA2738049) | human oral metagenome | biome: human oral; feature: human-associated habitat; material: saliva | place: China | collected 2230 ...
AACCGGTCTTATCGCCATAAAAAAGTACATCACAGCTTTTTAAAAGTGCATCACAGGTCTGTAGAGGCCCATAGAAAAGCGAGGCCCGAAAATCCGGACCTCGCCTGTTCCTGCCTTATGACGTTGTCGAGCAATATCCCAAAAGCAACATGCTTAAGAGCAATATGCCCAGTACAACTTAGTCCTCCATAAAGTTACGAACTTTTGTGGAGTCAACCTTAATGCCAGGGCCCATCGTAGAAGAGATAACAACGGACTTGACGTACTTGCCCTTAGCAGACGAAGGCTTCACGCGGAGAATCTCGGTTAACAGTGCGCCATAGTTCTCAACAAGCTGCTGTACCTCAAAGGAAGCCTTGCCCATAGGAACATGGCAGATACCGTAACGGTCAGCACGATACTCAACACGACCGGCCTTGAGCTCGGAAACCATCTTTGCGACATCCATGGTTACCGTACCAAGCTTGGGGTTAGGCATAAGACCACGGGGTCCAAGGATGCGACCAAGCTTACCGACCTTACCCATCATCTGAGGAGTTGCGATGGCTGCGTCAAAATCAAGGTTGCCCTTCTGAACGGCCTCGACAAGCTCGTCGCCACCCACGATATCAGCGCCGGCAGCCTCCGCTTCACGGGCCTTCTCGCCCTCGGCAAAGACGGCAACTCGTACGCTCTTACCGGTGCCGTGAGGAAGTGAAATTGAACCGCGAACGTTCTGATCGGCTTTACGGGTATCGACACCCAAACGAATGGCAACCTCTACGGTTTCATCAAACTTTGCGCTCGCAAGCTCTTTGGCAAGGGTCATTGCCTCTTTGGGGCTGTAAAGCTTTGCGTGCTCAACCTTAGCGGCTGCGCTTGTGTAATTCTTTCCGTGCTTTGACATATCCATACCTCCTGTGGTCAACGGGCGTCCGCCCTCCCACATCACGGCCATACCTTTATATGGCCACCTTCAGAGAAGCATCAAGCCGGCGAGAATTACTCGCCGGCGAGAAAACAAACTACTCGGCAATGGTAACGCCCATGGAGCGGGCAGTGCCGGCGACAATCTTTTTTGCGGCCTCAATGTCATTTGCATTGAGATCCGGCATCTTGATCTCAGCGATCTTAGTCAGCTGCTCATCGGTGAGCTGGCCTACCTTGTCGCGCTGAGGAACACCCGAGCCGCTCTTAAGCTTAAGCTCTTTTTTAATAAGCTGAGCCGCCGGTGGTGTCTTGGTGACAAAATCAAAGGAACGATCTTCGTAGACAAAGATCTCAACAGGAATGATATCTCCTGCCTTATCCTGAGTAGCAGCGTTAAATGCCTGGCAGAACTGCATGATGTTGACCTGAGCGGCACCAAGAGCAGGTCCTACGGGAGGCGCTGGATTTGCCTGACCAGCAGGGATTTGAAGCTTTATGAAGTTAACGACCTTTTTAGCTGGCATGTTACTTCCTCCTGAAATAACTCATTTCGCAATTTATCGTCGCGCTTTTCCCGAGAAGCAATCCTCAATGAGGCAGGTCAAGCGGATGTACCTTTGTTCTCGTACCGATAGTGGTACTCGTTTGTTAGTCTTTGACGGAAATCTGATCAAGCGTTAGCTCAACCGGAGTTTCGCGGCCAAAGATGGTGAGCATGACCTTAATCTTGCCAGACTCAGCATTAACCTCAGACACGATACCGTCAAAGTCTGCAAGCGGTCCGGAAAGAACATGTACCGACTGCCCGACTTCAACATCAGTGGTAACGCGCTTAAGGGTTGTTGCGTCAGCCTTACCGCCGGAACGACGCATCATTTTATTGAACTCTTCACGGCGAAGCGGAGACGGCTTACCGTCAACGCCTAAAAAGCCGGTAACGCCCGGAGTATTGCGTACGACGGACCATGTGTTATCGTCAAGCTCCATACGTACCAAAACATAGCCCGGATAGAACTTGACTTCTTTTGTGGAGGTCACGTCCTTCTCGCCACGCTTTTTAACTTCCGTAACCATCTCGCCTGGAGCCTGAACGTCCACAACAGCATCCTGAAGGCCATAGGCCTCAACGCGATGCTCGAGATCGTTCATAACTTTGTTCTCATATCCTGAATAGGTATGAAGAACATACCAGCGTTTTGCCATGCTTATCCCCTTAGTCCTGTAAATCTGACAAGGCCGGCAACGATACCGGTATCCACCAGAAAGGTCATCAGACCAAAAAAGACAACCATGCAAATAACGGCAAGTGACCAGTTGGCCAGTTCAGGCTTCGTTGGCCATACCACACGGTGCATCTCTGTGCGAACACCACTGAAATAGTTCTTGATTCGTCCGAAAAAGCCGGGGTTGCTCTTGCGCTCAAGCGCTTTTTCCTGTTTCGCAGAGCTAGCCTTTGCAACTTTAGCAGCCTTGGCCTCAGCAACAGGGGCAGCCGAAGCCTGTACGGCTTCACGTTGTGCACGCTGTGCAGCACGCGCCTTACGGACACTCCTCTTGTTACGCTCTCGGTTTGCCATCCCTTAATCTCCTTCGGGGTCTTTCTTACCCAAGCAAACATACAAACCGGCCTTCCCGTACGGGTAAGGCCGGTGGTTTAATCTGGCAGGCCAGGAAGGACTCGAACCCTCAACAAACGGTTTTGGAGACCGCCGCTCTACCATTGGAGCTACTGGCCTAAATTTGACCCACTAGCCTAGCGAGTCTCACGGTGTACCGTGTGCTTGTGGCACCACGGGCAGTACTTCTTCAACTCCATACGATCGGGGTTGTTGGACTTGTTCTTATCCGTAGTGTAATTACGACGCTTGCACTCAGTGCAGGCGAGAGTAACGAGTGTGCGCATTATTCCTCCTGAACACGGTCACGTGCTGATCTAAAATGTGACGCGGCTGATAAGTCTATTACCTAGTAGCACTCCGTGTCAACCAGAATCCGATATTCATAAAAAACCCGGCACCCTTAAGGGCACCGGGTCAGTGAAAACATTACCGATTACGGTGCTGTCTACTCAATGATGGTAGAGACACGACCGTCGCCGACGGTGTGGCCACCCTCGCGGATAGCAAACTTAAGACCAGTCTCCATAGCGATTGGGTGGATAAGCTCGCAACCAACGGTGATGTGGTCGCCAGGCATAGCCATCTCAACCTTGCCGCCGTTTGCATCGGTGAGCTCATAGATATCACCGGTAACATCGGTGGTGCGGAAGTAGAACTGAGGACGATAGCCGGAGAAGAACGGTGTGTGACGGCCGCCTTCGTCCTTGGTCAGAACGTAAACCTCACCGGTGAACTTCTTGTGAGGAGTAACGCTACCAGGCTTGCAGAGAACCTGACCGCGCTCAATATCCTCGCGCTTAACGCCACGAAGCAGGATACCAACGTTATCGCCAGCCTCGCAGAAGTCCATGGTCTTACGGAACATCTCGATACCGGTAGCAACGGAGCTCTGAGTAGGCTTGATGCCAACGATCTCAACAGGCTCATTGAGCTTAAGCTCGCCGCGCTCAACACGACCGGTGGCAACGGTACCACGACCAGAAATGGTCATGACGTCCTCAATGGCCATCAGGAAGGGCTTCTCGTTGTCACGAGCAGGTGTTGGGATGTAGGAATCAACGGTGTGCATGAGCTCGCGGACGGACTCCATCCACTTCTCTTCTCCGTTAAGAGCACCAAGAGCGGAACCACGGACGATAGGAAGATCGTCTCCGGGGAAGTCGTACTCGGAGAGAAGGTCACGGGTCTCCATCTCAACGAGGTCAATGAGCTCCTCGTCATCAACCATATCGCACTTGTTCAGGAAGACGATGATGTAAGGAACGCCGACCTGACGTGCAAGAAGAATGTGCTCGCGGGTCTGAGCCATAGGACCATCGGTAGCAGCAATAACAAGGATTGCGCCGTCCATCTGAGCTGCACCAGAAATCATGTTCTTGATGTAGTCTGCGTGACCTGGGCAGTCAACGTGAGCGTAGTGGCGCTCCCATGTCTCATACTCAACGTGAGCAACGGAAATGGTAATACCACGCTGACGCTCTTCGGGAGCCTTATCGATGTTCTCGAAGGCGGTAAAGTCTGCCTTGCAGCCCTCGGTCTCAGAGAGAACCTTGGTGATTGCTGCAGTAAGGGTAGTCTTACCGTGGTCGACGTGACCAATCGTACCGATGTTTACGTGTGGCTTAGAGCGGTCAAACTTTTCCTTGGCCATTGCCAATCCTCCTTCTGGAACTAACCCTCGGGCTAGACCGTGGTGAAACTTCTCTGTATATTCCAACAGTATACCCACATTACTGTACATACACTGCAAAGAATCTGGTACCGGTGACTGGATTCGAACCAGTGACATCGCGGGTATGAGCCGCGTGCTCTAACCAGCTGAGCTACACCGGCATCGGTGTATACCTAAAAATACAAATGGAGCCCGCGACCGGATTTGAACCGGTGACCTCTTCGTTACCAACGAAGTGCTCTACCGACTGAGCTACACGGGCGTGGTGGGGATACTTGGACTCGAACCAAGGAACCCAGAGGGAGCGGATTTACAGTCCGCCGCAGTTGCCGCTGTGCCATATCCCCATTTGCTCTTTTCAGGCACTTACCACGTGATATAAGAAGGATTAATTCCTGTCTCTCACCTCGTAAGCGGGAAAATAATACGTTGCTTCCCCACTCTTGTCAACGCAAACCACGCTCCCGGGCGTATCTTATCAAAAAATCTCCATTTTTACCGAGAAGTGCTTTGACATATTGCGCGCATCTTTAGTGCATTGTGCTTACGCACAGTGTCTCTTTTTAGTCTCCCATGAGAGAGTTTTTCGTAAGGCATTCGCTCTCCTTATTGAGGCATTATGCATGAGACGTTCTGCACTCTTTACTGAGGCATTCGCGCTTCTTACTTCTTCCCTACTAGGAGTTTTGAATCCGACAGCATGAGCCAACGACTTTCGCGCATACTCATGAACTTTCCTGAAGCCGTATCCAAAAGCTCCACGCTCTCGTAACCCTCATCTTTCAGGCTCTGTATAAATGCCTGCATATCACCATAGCGCTGAGGGCCCATAAGATCATGTATAACAAAGGTGCCGCCTTTTTTAAGTACACGGAGCGTTTCGCGCAGGAGCTGCTGCCGATCAACATGAGCTATATTGTGGTAAACGTAATTGCTGACAACCGCATCGAAAGTCTCGTCAGCAAAATCAAGTTTTACGGCATCGCCTGCCTGAAATGAAGCATTGCCGATCTTCTCGGCACGAGCATTATTTTCACATAGACGCTTACTGAACGAAGCGTATTCCTTCCCCCAACGGTCAATCCCGATCATTGCCGCTTGAGGATTTGCTTTTGCGCAAGCTATGGTCAAAGCTCCGCTTCCGCAGCCGACATCAAGTCCCAAACCATCCTGAGGGAGCTGCACGTATGCAGCCACTCCTTCAACGATGTCTTTTGAAAGATGTCGCCGGCCACGATACGAAAACGCACAATACGCAAAGGTTGCCCATAAGAAAAACAAGCAAAACGCGACAAATAACACTCCAAAAAGAATCAACGCGCAGAGGCGAACGCCCTGTACAGCACCGCTTATTTTACATATCACCACGCCGACAAGTGCCACGAGGGCGCCGCCTCCCGAAGCCGCCAACATACCCCGAGGAATCCAATTCTTATAGTCGACCATACTATTTCCTTTCGTATTTCATATGGATAGTTCATAGAGGCCTCATACGACATCGACCTGTGCAGAGTGCCGGTTCGCGCTGATTCGCGCTGGCTGGTGCTGGTTAGCGCTTGTTCCCGCTGGCTCGTGCCGGTTACACCGGCTAGTATTAGGCATATATTGTAAACGATGGCTAACTTATTGGAAGCCCGTGGAAGTAATAAAAAACCTCCCGGAAAACTCAGGAGGTTAAAATGCAATGGTGCCGCCACCAGGCTTCGAACCCGGGACCTACTGATTACAAGTCAGTTGCTCTACCAGCTGAGCTATAGCGGCTTTTAATGCGTGAGTAATGATACCGAGTTTTATTGGAGGAGTCTAGAGGCATTTTATTGAAAGTTACTTCTCTTAGAAAACTTACAAATCATAGTGCTCAAGCTGTCCCCATTGAGCACCTGTGCAGACCCGGCACGGTGTACAAGGCAGGATGCTCTTCTCGCCATTTGCTTTAAACTTGCGGTTTACGGGTGACTGCAGTCGATAAGAACGATGTTTACTTGTGATTTTTCTTTGATTTGAGCGTTTACGGGTGAATCGAATCACCCGTAAACAGCGCTTTTGACGGGGTTTTTGAAATCTTCGTGTTTAGTGGTGATTTTAGGAGACGGACGGTCGTGAAAACCACAAGTAAACGCTTGCCGCGGGACATTTCGGACGAATACTCCAAGCAGAAATTCCAGGCGGGATACCTTGAACAGCCGAAACAGCTACAACCCCCTACTGATCCAGCAGATTCCAAAGGCGCTGTCGCTGCTCGGGAGACAGGCGATCCTCCAAAGTCATACGCGTACGCCCTGTTTCGCGCTGTAAATCATCAATAGCCGTGTCGCTCACCTCAACATCACACACAAGCGCAGCACTTGAAATGCGTGTCACCTCACCGGGACCAAACCCAACCGTTGAGCGAACGTCCTTATCGGAAGTGACGAGAGAAACGGACCGACCGGCTTCTCGCGCTTCCGTAACCAGTTTTTCGATAACGGTATCCGCACTCTGATTGGGCTTTGAGAAAATAAGTTTGACACCGGCTCGTGAACGATCAGGTCGTTCAGGGTTTACGTTACCCGCCCCGTCAAACACAATGACCGCCTTGTATCGATGATGCGCAAACGTTGCCACATCGGAAATGAGCGCCTCACGAGCACGAATAAAGGGGTCGCCGTCCATGTGATATGCAGCATCCGCCGAACTCACTAAACCGTCAGCTTGATTTGCCCCGTCAATCAGGCCTTCATAACGAGCAGTGGCATGCATCACGTTATAGCCGTCAACGATGAGAAGTTCGTGGTCTTCTCGCACGGACATTATGAAACGCCGCCCATACTCACACGACGCAACCATTCGTAGCACATAACGGTCGTAGCCTGTGCCACGTTCAGCGATTCAATCTTTCCACGCTGCGGAAGCTTGCAGGTAAAGTCGCACGTTTCAAGCACGAGACGAGAAATGCCTGCACCCTCGGAACCCATCACGAGCGCAAGGCGTCCTCCCAAAGGCGCGCTCCACACATCGTCCGCGGCATGCTCGGTAGCACCACATGTCCAAAATCCTGCGGTTTTCAGTTCTTCAAGCGCTCGCGATACGTTAGAAACCCGCGCTATCGGCACATGCAAAACGGCACCGGCAGAGGTTTTGTACGCGCCCACGCCCACCTGAGCAGCACGTGCATTGGCAATCACCACCCCTGCAGCACCAACTACCTCAGCAGATCGGACGATAGCGCCAAAGTTACCTTCATCTGTTACATGATCGAGCACCACTACCAGCGCGTCTTTTGAACCCGCTTTCTCAAGAATGTCGGAAAGTTCCGCATATTCAAAGGGTTGGGTTCGCACAATAACACCCTGATGAGCGCCATGACTTGAAAGGGCGTCCAAAACCTGCCGAGGCACCCGCTCAACAGGAACGCCGTCGGATGAAAGCTGTTTGGCAAGCGTTTCAATCTCTTGATCCCGCTCGCCTGAGGAGACCTGTACCAGCGCATTCTTAAGCGGAATGTTTAAGGCAAGCGCCTCTGCAACCGCGCGGCGACCCTCAATCAAATCAAAGGCACTCTTTTGCCGAGAAGTTCGAGGCTTTCTTGCTCCGCGAGTATCGTCAGATGTACGAATGTCCCTTGGCCTATAACCGCCGCTCCTGCGGTCTTTTGTACCAAAAGCTTCCCTCGAATCAGCACGTTTCTTTCTTTTGTGCGGCTGCTGCCCTTGTGCCATATGTCTCTGCTGTCCCTGTGCCGCATGCTTCTGTGCCGTATGTCTCTGCGCTCTCTGTGCCATGTATTAATCCTTGCTATTAATCCTTGCGCGAATTGTATTTCAGACGAGCACCCGAAGCCGTATCTTCAATCAGAAGTCCCAGACCGGCAATGCCGTCACGGATGGCATCTGCAACCGCCCAGTTCTTCTCGGCACGCGCGTTTTGGCGAGCAGAAAGAAGAGCTTCTGCCGCTTGCGTGACGCTCTCTCCCTCATAGCCTGCTTGGGACTTTGCCAAATCAATAAGCTCATGAGGGAGTTCGTCGGACGCTTTGTCCGTGTTGACGCTAATTCCCAACACTCCAAAAAGTTCTGTCAACGTATCAGCAGCATGAAGCGTCAATTTTGCGTTAATTGCATCGGCCGCATCGGCAAGATAGGTATTTGCAGCAGTAACCAACGTGAACATCGCAGCAAGGGCTTCTGCCGTATTGAAATCATCTGCCATGGAACGCTCAAAGTTCTCGCGCGCAGTGCCAATGGCGGAGGTAAGCTCATTTTCGCGGTCAGACTGCTCGTGATCTTGTGTCGCATCTCCGGTATTGGCAGAGCGTCCAGCGTCAACAGAACGCTTAGTACTCTGAGCGTTTTTAGCAGCCCAGCGCAAATTAGCCACACAGGTCTTCATACGCTCAAGCGTACCGACAGCACCGTCCAAGCGCTCGAAAGAAAAATCAAGCGGCGCACGATAGTGCGTCTGCAGCATCAAAAGTCGGACCGCATCTGCTGAGTAGGAATCCAGCACTTCTTTAAGCGTATAGAAGTTGCCAAGGGACTTGGACATCTTCTCGCCCTCCACGCGAAGCATGCCCGCATGCATCCAATAGTTTGCCAAAGGCTCATGCCAGCAGCAGCTTGCCTGGGCCGTTTCGTTTTCATGATGCGGAAACACGAGGTCAGCCCCACCGCCGTGGATATCAATTGGCGTTCCAAGGTAGCGGTGAATCATGGCGCAGCACTCAGAATGCCAGCCCGGACGTCCTTCTCCCCATGGACTCGGCCAGCTGGGCTCACCGGGCTTTGCAGCCTTCCAAAGGGCAAAATCAAACGGGTCGCGCTTCTCGGTATTAACCTCGACGCGCTCGCCAGCACGAAGCTGATCAAGATCGCGACCAGACAACACGCCATAATTGTGATCCGCTCGCACCGAGAAGTACACGTCTCCCGACGGCACTGCGTAGGCAAATCCCTGATCAATGAGGGATTTGATCATCTCAACCATGGCATTGATCTCGTGCGTGGCGCGCGGGCGAATGTCGGGATCAAGAATGTTAAAGCGGTGCATCTGCTCAATGAAGGCGGAAGAGTATTCCTCTGCAACCTCCTGCGCCGTACGCCCCTGCTCAAGAGCACGATTGATAATCTTATCGTCAACATCCGTCAAATTTTGTGCAAAGGTAACCTCGTATCCTGCATGCATGAGGTATCGGCGTATTACATCAAACGATAAGAACGTGCGTGCATTACCGATATGTATCTGGTCATACACCGTAGGACCACAGACATACATCCGAACTTTTCCCTCATCAATGGGTGTAAAAGTCTCTTTGCGATGCGTCTGAGTATTGTAAACGAGCATGTACACTCCCTGCTTTAAATTAAGACTCCAAAATCACAACCGCCCAGGCGGCGATTCCCTCACCTGTGCCGACAAAGCCAAGCCCTTCGGTGGTGGTGGCCTTCACGCCCACACACGCCTTGGATACCCCCAAAGCCTCGGCCATCCGCGAACGCATGACATCACGATACGGCATAAGCTTTGGCGCCTGAGCAGCGATTGTGCAGTCGCAATCCACAATATGATAGCCTGCTTTTCTTACCCGCTCGCCAACAGCGGCGAGAAGATCCATGGAATCCGCACCCGCATACGCGGGGTCGCTGTCGGGGAAAAGCTGGCCGATATCACCCTCACGAAGTGCTCCCAAAAGCGCATCCATCAGAGCGTGCGCAAGGACGTCTGCATCCGAATGACCCAAGAGTCCCCGATCAAAGGGTATCTCTACACCACCCAGCACCAGCTTTCGCTCCGGCACAAGTCGGTGCACATCATATCCGTGTCCAATGTGAAGTGTCACCTTATGCCTCCCCACCGTCAAACGGAATACAGGAGTCAGCGCCATCCATGAGATGCTTGCCGAGAAGCGCTTCACAGATGGTAAGGTCAGAAGGATAGGTTACTTTAATGTTGTCATTAGACGACTCCACCACTTCAACCACGCCACCCAAATGCTCAACAAGCGAAGAATCATCCGTTGCCGCTATCCGTTCTTGAAGAGCCCTTTCATGGGCTTCAACCAGTATGCTTTTGCGAAAAACCTGCGGTGTCTGAGCAGCCCACAAAAACGAGCGGTCAGGCGTACTTACAATGGTAGAACCTTCAACGCGCTTGAGCGTATCCACGGCGCGAGTCGCGCAAATAGCTCCTGCAAGAGCGGTGTCTGAGCGCACGCGAGAAATAACGCGTTCAATGGTCTCCACTTCAATAAGTGGACGTACCGCATCGTGTACAGCCACCAAATCAAAGCCGCATGGAGTTGCCTTAAGCGCGGAATACACCGATGCCTGGCGCGTCTTTCCTGATGCAGCAAAGGTAATTGGCTTGTGAAGCTTAAGGCCTGAAAGCACCGACTCTCGTACGGCATCCGCTTTTTCCGGAGAACACGCAATGACCACGTGCGCTATACTCGGCGCATGATCAAACGCCAAAATGGACCAGCTCATCAAAGGCAGTCCGCAAAGGTTAATGAACTGTTTACCGCCCGGATAGCCAAAGCGCTCACCGATACCGCCGGCAACAATCACGGCCACGGTGTCGGAGCCATTGCTCTTCTCGACAACTCGGGCGCAAGAAGTCTTAGTTTGTGTGCAGGCGCCGGAAACTCTCATTCGGACTTCCCCCACATGCGACGCAGCGCATTGGCCAGAGCGCCGGGGTTCTCAATGCCCAAATCATCCAAACGGTTGGGATTGGTTTCGGCCACGTTGAGAAGTTCCTGCAAAGAGTCATATTCGTCAACAATTTTTGCGGCCATATCATCACGAACCACAGAAACGCGTGAAAGGGTACGCAAGCCAAGCGGAACCATAGCGGTATCCGCAGGAAGGTCTTGGTCATATCCAAGGATACGACCGACCACTTGGGCAGAGCGAAGCTCCGTATTTTCCGTTGTATGGAATATTCGACGGATAGAGCGCGCGTTTTCAACAGACGAATCTTCAGCATAATCGCGAATCATAAGGTTATATGCCTCGTTTACACCGCCCAAATATTCTTCGCGCTGCATAGCGGTGATTTTTCCTTCATTGCCGAGTTCAAGAATATGCGCATCAAGCTGCTCGGCCACGGTCATAAGTACTTCAAAAAGGTAGAACGTCTCGGCAACGTCGCCAAGTGTTACATAGTTGTCCAGCTCAAGAGCCGTAAGGCGCAAAAGCTCCCGGTCAAGGGCCTGGCGCGTGCTTTGCATGGCAACGGAAAGCTGACTGACCGCCGTCATAATTGCCGGTACCGACTTCAACTGAATGGCCCGACCGTCAACATACACCGTAATGAGCGAACGGCGAGAAGAAACCGCCAAAACGATTGACTTGGTAAGCAGACTCATACGAGCAGCAGTTCTATGGCGCGTTCCTGTTTCTGCCGTCGGAAGCGTAGCGTCAGGATTTAAGTGAAAGTTAGCACGCACAATCCGCGTAAGGTCTTTGTCAATAACCACGGCACCGTCCATTTTGCACAGCTCAAAGAGGCGGTTTGCCGTAAAGGAAACATCCAAGGCAAATCCATCGCTGCCTGCCGCAAGAACGTTTTCGCGATCACCCACACAGATAAGTGCCCCAAGGTGTCCTGCAAGAATCATGTCCAATGCGACACGAAGAGCCGTTCCAGGGGCTGTCATTTTAATAGCAAGCGCTCGTCGCTCAGCGGTGTCATCTGGTATTTGTTCAAACTGCGAAGACTCCATGACCCTCCCCTGTATGAAAGCTGGCTCCGAAGAGCCAGCAAACCGTCATAGTAGAAGTATAAAGTTTTTTATTGCATATACACCGAGAAGTCCAAAGAGCTTTTAAGGCCCTCGTACTTCTCGTTTATATCACTCTGCAGACGACGTAAGACCCGATCCCTGTACGGGTACCCCGGAATCAGGCACCGGAGGCAAGCTGAAGTTATCTTCTACCTGCGCCATGCTCTCACGTATTCGGGGCGCCGGAATCTCTCCCTCTGTTTTCTTAAACGTCAACTTCTGGTTCTCGTCATCTATATCAACCAGCACGATATCTCCAGACTGCCATTTGCCCTCAAGCAGCTCCTCCGAAAGAGGATCTTCAATCATGGATTGAATGGCGCGGCGAAGCGGACGGGCACCATAAACGGGATCGGTTCCGTTTTTGGCGATAAGATCACGGGCGGCATCGGTCAGATCTATGGACATGCCGTTGGCTATCAGTCTATCGCGAAGTTCAAGAACCATGAGGTCAACAATGCCACGAAGCTGCTCTGCCGTAAGCGATTTAAAGACCACGATATCGTCCACACGGTTCAAAAACTCAGGGCGGAAACTGCGTTTAAGCTCACTTCTTACGCGGTGAGAAATCTCTTTGTCGGAAAGACCGCCAGAACCTTCTGCCGAGAAGCCCATGGTATTGGTCTTTGCAATCTCACGCGCTCCGATGTTGGAGGTCATAATGACAACGGTATTGGAGAAATCCACATGGCGACCCTGTCCGTCAGTCAAACGTCCTTCATCCAAAATTTGCAGAAGGATATTGAAGACATCGGGATGAGCCTTTTCAATCTCATCAAAAAGCAATACCGAGTAAGGACGGCGACGTACCGCTTTTGTGAGCTCTCCGCCCTCGTCATACCCCACGTATCCCGGAGGTGCACCCACCAGTTTAGCCACGGTATGACGCTCCATATACTCCGACATATCAAATGAAATCAGAGCATCTTCACTCCCAAAAAGGAACTCAGCCAAGGATTTTGCAAGTTCCGTTTTACCGACACCGGATGGCCCTAAGAAAATAAATGAACCGCCGGGACGGCGAGGATCTTTAAGCGGACTGCGCGAGCGTCTGATTGCCTTTGCAACTTTGATTACCGCCTCATCTTGGCCAATGACGCGCTGGTGAAGGATGTCTTCCGTGCGCAGCAAGCGCGAAGCTTCGGTTTCGGTCAAACTTGATACGGGGACACCGGTGATACCTGACACTACCTTTGCAATGTCGTCCTCATCAATGGTCACAATGTCCTCGTCAAGCTTGGCGCGCCAGCTCTTCTCGAGTTCATCACGCTTGGCAATCAATGACTTTTCTTCATCGCGAAGCTGTGCCGCGCGTTCAAACTCCTGAACGGAAGCCGCAGCTGCCTTGTCTTTGCTTACACGCTCAAGATCGGCATCTACTTGGGCAATCTCCGGCGGCAGGGACATTTTATGGATACGCGCACGAGCACCCGCTTCATCCAGAACGTCAATGGCTTTATCCGGCAAGAAGCGGTCTTGAATATATCTGTGAGAAAGCAGTACCGCCGCGTTAATTGCAGCTTCGGTATAGTGTACGTGGTGGTGCTTCTCATAACGATCCTGCAGACCGTGAATGATACTGATGGTATCGTCCGTGCCTGGCTCGCCAATGTTGACAGGCTGGAAACGACGCTCAAATGCCGCGTCCTTCTCGATATGTTTGCGGTACTCTTCTGCGGTAGTGGCACCAATGACCTGAATCTCCCCGCGTGAAAGAGGCGGTTTCAAAATCGAAGCAGCGTCGATTGAGCCCTCTGCAGAACCGGCGCCTATAACCGTGTGAATCTCGTCAATAAACAAGATGTCGTTTTTGGATTCTTCAAGCTCCAAAACGACTTTTTTCATACGGTCTTCAAACTCACCGCGATACTTGGATCCCGCCACGAGACTGGCAAGATCAAGCGTCCAAACCTGCTTTCCGCGCAGAATATCGGGTACATTTCCTGAGGCAATAAGCTGTGCCAGGCCCTCAACAATAGCCGTCTTGCCGACACCGGGATCTCCCAAAATGAGCGGATTGTTTTTCTGACGGCGCGCAAGCACCTGCATGACACGCTCAATTTCGCGATCCCTGCCAATCACGGGATCCAGTTTGCCGTCTGATGCCAGCTTTGTCAGATTGCGACCAAACTGTTCAAGCATGGAGCCGTCATTGTTTGCACCTGAGCGCTGAGAGACACCGGGTATGCCAAAAATACTGGAATCCATACGAACGTCTTGTACCGCCGGACCGCTTCCTCCCGGCGTCCCGGATTCAATCAACTCTTCAACGGCATTGCGCACCGCGTCGCCAGAAACACCCATGGTACGTAGGGCGTCCATGGCACGTCCGTTGCCCTCGGAAACAATGCCCAAAAGGAGATGCTCGGTGCCGATATATGTTTGTCCGTGTGTCATCGTCTCGCGATAGGCGTCTTCAAGAACGCGCTTGGTGCGTGGAGTAAAGGGAATGTGACCTCCGGGAACGGGATCTCCCGAACCGGTGGTCAGTTCCTTAACCGTAGCAAGGGTTTCATCATAGGTCACGTCAAGCTTTGCAAGCGCTTGTGCCGCGATACCCTCACCCTCTTTTATCAATGCAAGAAGGAGGTGTTCGGTTCCAACATACAGCTGGTCAAGTCCACGCGCTTCCTCTTGAGCAAGGCTCATAACCTTACGGGCTTTGTCTGTGAATTTATCGAACATTGCGGATAAACCTCTCTGTTGCGTTTTGGGAGTTTATGTACCCAGTATCACGTGATACAAACACCTGGCATCCAAGCTGCACAAAGTTAGAAAATAAGAAGGCCATACGTCGATGCTTTCAAAGAGTCTCTATCTAACAAAAATCACCAAAAGAGGGGTTGTACATACATACAGCCCCTCAATATCTTTCGGTATTTAATAACCCACGCGATATGGCTGCGTTTAACGCATGCAATGCAACCACGGCATACCTATACCGTCAAAACGTATGGCTTACTCGGCAGCCGTGCGCTCAGAGTGCTTCTCGGGACGAAGCTGCGGGAAGAGAAGAACGTCGCGGATTGAAGGCTGGTCACAGAAGAGCATAATCATGCGATCGATGCCGTAGCCAATACCACCGGCTGGCGGCATACCGTACTCAAGAGCGCGAATGAAGTCGTAGTCGTACTCCATAGCCTCATCATCACCCTGCCGCTTGGCTTCCATCTGAGCCGCAAACCGCTCCTCTTGATCCACCGGATCATTGAGCTCCGAATACGCATTTGCATATTCGGCACCCTTGATAACCAGCTCAAATCGATCAGTCAGACGAGGATCGTCGTCTTTACGCTTGGTTAAAGGAGATACTTCTGCCGGATAGTCACATACAAATGTTGGGTTTATGATGCTCTTCTCGCCAAGCTCATCGTAGATCTCAAAGAGAAGCTTTCCGGCTCCCCACTCAATGTTCCACTCGATATCAAAGCGATCAAGCACCTCACGCAATTTTTCAACGGGGGTATCGATGGAAAGATTCTCGCCCGTGACCTCGGATGCAATCTCAGAAAGCGATGCCACACGCCACTCTCCCGACAGGTCAATCTCCGTTCCCTGAAACGTAATAACCTCGTGGCCAGCTTCGCAGCCGCAGGCATGACGAGCGATATCCTGGAAAAGTTCTTGAGAAAGTTTGCGCATACCGACCAAATCAGAGTAGGCAGCATACGCTTCCATGGAGGTAAACTCGGGGTTGTGCGTAAGATCCATACCCTCGTTTCTAAACTGGCGACCAATCTCAAAGACGCGCTCAAGGCCGCCCACAATCAGACGCTTGAGGGGCAGCTCGGTAGCAATACGCAGGTAATTTTCAGTATTCAAAGCGTTATAGTGCGTAATAAACGGCTTTGCATTAGCGCCACCAAGAATCTCCTGCAAGACGGGGGTCTCAACCTCCATGTAACCGTCTTCTTCCATGTGTTGACGGATAATGGAGATAATCTGCGAACGCTTGCGGAACACGTCACGTACCTCAGGATTCATAATAAGGTCCACGTAGCGCTGACGGTACCTGACCTCACGATCGGTAAGGCCGTGGAACTTTTCCGGCAAGGGACGCAGCGACTTTGAAAGCAGGACAAGGCGAGTCGGCGCAATGGAAAGCTGGCCGCGGCGTGTACGCATGACCGCTCCGGTGGCGCCTATGATATCGCCCAAATCAAGCATGCCGAGAAGATCCCAGCTTGCCTCATCGAGGTTGTTAATGCGGCAGAACAACTGCAGCTGACCGGTATAGTCCTCGATGACGACGAAGGCTATTTTGCCCTGGTTGCGAATGGCGCGCACGCGGCCTGCAACGGAATATTCGTCCTCGGTACTCTCGCCGTTTTCGAGGCTCGCATAGCGATCTTCAAGCTCAGAGACGTGTGCGGTAACCTCGGACTGTATGGGATACGGATTTATGCCGCTATCAAGTAAAGCCTGACGGCGAGCCCTGCGCTGAGCGCGTTCGTCGTTAACGGACACCTCGACGTTGCTCTTCTCGGCAGCGGCGTTCTTTGTGTCAGCATTTTGTGCGTGTTCCGACATGTATCCTCCTGAAATTATCAATAAATAAGCCCCGCGCCGGACAGACGCGGGGCGAACTCTTTTCTGTTCTGGCCGGTCTATCGGGTGATTGCGGTGATGGTGTACTTTTTCACGTTACCGTTTGGCGTGGTGAATTCTACCTCGTCGCCCTTCTTGTGGCCGATAAGTGCCTCCCCTGCGGGCGACTCGTTTGAAATCTTGTGCTCAAGAGAGTTTGTCTCTGTGGTACCCACAATAACGTACTTGGCTTTCTTACCCTTTGCATCTTCAAGCTCGACAGTTGTGCCGATTGCAACGGTAATTTTGCGCTTTTTGTCTCCCTCAACAACCTTGGCAACCGAGAGAATCTGGCGGATCTCGTTAATGCGAGACTCGTTGTGGGACTGCTCTTCTTTCGCCGCATCATATTCGGAGTTCTCGGAAAGGTCACCGAAACCGCGAGCCTCTTTGATACGCTCAACGATCTCATCATGCTTCTCACCCTCACGATATGCAAGCTCATCAACAAGCTTCTGACGACCTTCCGGGGTAAGTACGATTTCTTTAGTGGTATCCATCAGTTTCTTTCTGTAGATGGTGAACGGGCATAACTAGAACGTACGTGTAAAACTCACGTAGGAAGTCCTACTCGGACTTCTTCTCTTCTTCAACGATCTCTACATCAACGTCATCGTCTTCCTTTTTGGAAGCTTTCTTGTCGTCCTTATCGCCATCAAGATCCTCTTCCATGCCCTCACGGACAGACTTAACCGTCTGACCAAGTGACTTACCAAGCTTTGGAAGGTTCTTTGGCCCAAAAATGACAAGAACGACAACGAGAATAACGAGAATCTCAGGAATACCAAGACCAAGAATCATAGAAACAACCTCCGTGACAATTTAGATATAACGCAAAATCACGCACGCGCGCGATGTCGCATCCGCTAGTATAACCGAGAAAGCAACGGAATAACAAGGAATTCGTATGTTGACACGTGATTTACAAGAGCTTCTTTTATGGTCTTTGGGGATTAGTGGAGTAATTGCCATTGTTTACCTGCTCTTTCTCTGGATTCTGCGCCTTCGTGGCGTTTTCGTTACGCGCACAAAATTTGGAGTCACAATGGTGTTTGATTCTGTTGACGCGGACAAAACTCCCGTCCGACTCCTCAACGTCAACGGCACGTATCAATCAGTAAGCTATGTTCCAAAAGACCTCCGAGCCGAGCTTGCCGTGGAATATCATCGCCTCATGGCAGACTTCATTGCACAGGCCACAGTCACGCCTCAGCCAACACCCACAGGGCAAGAAGCACCGCGTGCTCGCGTACTCATCTTAGGGGGCGGCGGTTTCTCGCTTCCAAAATACCTCATTGCCCACAACCCTTCCCTTGACGTCACTGCCGTTGAAATCGATCCCAAAATCATCAAACTGGCACGAGAGCGTTTCTTTCTCACCGAGGTTCTCAACGAAAGCAACGCTGAAGCCGAAGGGCGTGCGCACATTGTCGCCGACGATGCTTGGAAGACGCTACAGGACTTTTCGTCAGGTTCTTTTTCCGTTATTGTAAATGAAGTTTTTGCAGGCAAGAGGCCACTTGGACCCATGAAAACTGCTGAGGGTGCGCAGCTGGTACACAATCGCCTCTGCAAAGGAGGACTGTATCTCGCAGACATTCGCTGCCCGCTTGAAGGCTCTCAGTCTGCTCCGCTGACTGAAGTTGTTGAGGAGTTTGACCGCATCTTTACTCATGTGGCTTATGTCCCGGAATGGCCCGATACGCCAAAGACTGCCGGAAACAATGTACTTATCGCCACGGATGCAGAGTATTCCTATCCCGAGGGTGCTATTGTAATAAAGTAGCGAGCCAAGGAGGCACCATGAAGCATGGATTTGAGTTACTTAACGACCCGTTTTTGAATAAGGGAACTGCTTTTACCACAGAAGAGCGAGAAAAATACGGTCTTGTTGGACTTTTGCCTCCCTGCGTACAGACCATTGATCAACAAGCTGATCAGGCCTATGAAAATTATCTGACAAAGGCTGACAACGAGGCAAAGCGCCATTACCTGATGCGCCTGTTTTCCGAGAATCGCACCTTGTTCTATAACCTCTTCTCCAAACATCTCGAAGAGTTTATGCCCGTTGTGTACGATCCCACTATCGCGCCTGATATTGAGTACTATTCCGAGCGCTATGTTGACTCGCAATATGCCTGTTTTCTTTCCGCCGACCGTCCCGAAGACGTTGAAACTTCTCTGCGAAACGCCGCCGACGGTCGAGACATTGACCTCATTGTCGTCTCTGACGCTGAGGCTATCCTGGGTATTGGTGACTGGGGTACCAATGGCGTTGAGATTTCCGTTGGTAAGCTCATGGTTTATACCGCCGCTGCAGGCATCGACCCACGCCGCGTTCTGCCGGTAATTTTGGATGCAGGAACCAACCGACAAGAACTTCTCGACAACAACCTCTATCTTGGAGAGCACCACAGGCGCATTGACGATGAGAAATACTACGAGTTTGTCGATCGGTTTGTAGCCTGTGCCGAGCGACTGTTCCCCAACCTTTACCTGCACTTTGAAGATTTCGGTCGGAGCCACGCAACGGTACTTCTCGACAAATACAAAGACACCTACCCTGTCTTTAATGATGACGTTGAAGGCACCGGCATTGTTACCCTTGCCGGCATCTTAGGCGGTCTGAATATCACGGGCGAGAAGCTCGCGAATCAAACCTATCTTTGTTTTGGTGCCGGAACCGCCGGTTGCGGTATTGCCAACCGCGTACTGCAGGAATTTGTTGACCAGGGCATGAGCCGCGAGGAAGCCCGAGGCCGGTTTTACCTCGTTGATCGTCAGGGTCTTCTCTTTGACGATATGGACGATCTCACACCCGAACAACGCCCCTTTGCCCGCAAACGCTCCGAGTTTGAAGAAGGCACTGACTTGGATTCGCTGCTTGCGGTGGTCCACGCCATCCATCCAACCATCATGGTAGGAACATCCACCGTTCACGGAGCTTTTGCCGAAGACGTTGTAAGAGAAATGGCTGCGCACTGCACGCGACCCATAATCTTCCCTCTGTCTAACCCAACCAAGCTCGCTGAGGCAACCGCCGCCGACTTACTTGCCTGGACAGACGGACGAGCACTGGTGGCTACCGGAGTTCCATCCGATGATGTCACAATCAATGGCATTACCTACCGGATTGGACAGGCAAACAACGCTCTCATCTATCCCGGCCTTGGCCTTGGAGTCCTTGCGTCAAAAGCTCGTCTTCTGACGGATCAAATGATTTCTCTGGCAGCGCATTCTCTCGGTGGCATCGTTGACACCACACAGCCCGGAGCTGCCGTGTTGCCTCCCGTCTCGCGCATTACTGAGTTTTCCGAGCGCATTGCCATAGGCGTTGCTCAAGAAGCTCTGAGACAAGGATTGAATCGAGAATCCGTCTCTGATGTGCAGGCGGCCGTCCGTGCGCTCAAGTGGACTCCGACTTATAGGACCCTTGACGCATAGGTGAACGTTTCAAAAGTTCAGAGTGTTATCCAAGGAGCAGCCATGTCCAGCATCTACACTGTCACGCTTAACCCCGCCCTGGACAAGACTGTCCGGATACCAAATTTTGCCGTTGAACAGGTGAATCGCGTTACGTGGCTCAGGCAGGACGCGGGCGGCAAGGGCATTAACGTGTCCAAGGTCATTGCTAAGTTGGGCGGAGAGTCAACCGCCATTGCCGTTCTCGCCGGTCAGACCGGACAATGGATTGCAAACGCTCTTGTCGAGAATAACATCGAAGTCCATGCAATTACCGTTCCCGGAGAAACACGCACCAACCTCAAGGTTGTTGACACCGAAGGCGGTACCAATACCGACATCAACGAGCCTGGCCCCGAGGTCACCGACAGTGTGCTTGAACAGGCACTTGTTGATGTTGTCTCCAGGACTTCCGCTGGCGATATCGTAGTTCTTTCTGGCAGCCTCCCCCGCGGAGCTTCCACTAACACATACGGTCGTTGGACGCGTGCTCTACGTGACGCCGGACTGAAGGTTTATCTGGACGCCGATGGTGCAGCGCTTTCAGCAGGCCTTGAGCAGAAGCCATACTTCACCAAGCCAAACGATCACGAGCTCTCCGCCATGCTGGACCGTGAGCTTGTCGACATGGACGCGATTGCCACAGCCGCATCCGAGATTGTCGCTGATGGCATCGACACTGTCTGCGTCTCCATGGGCGGCAACGGCGCCGTCTATGCTACGACCAACGAAGTTTGGTATGCAGGTCCGGTAAAAGTCAAGGTAGGAAGCACCGTCGGTGCCGGTGACTCCGTTGTGGCAGCGTTTGCCTTTGCAGATGCACAGGGTCTCTCGACAGAAGACGCACTGCGACTGGCCATGGCCACGGGTGCCGCAAACGTCATGGAAAGCGGAACTCAAGCGGCAGAGCGTTCGGTTGTGGATTCCCTCATCAAAAAAGTCCGGCTCACACGCCTACACTAGCGTTTTTGAATTGCTATCAAGCTACTTCTAGCCTACCAAAGTAATATAGGCATCTATTTGATAAAACTTTTAATCTCTTTAAGGCGATCAAGGGCAACCTGACGGCCAACTCAATAGAGAGACAGCAAGATCTCACCCGATTTCTCGCTAACTTTAACCTTTTTTCATCACTAAAAAGCAGGTAAAATACTACGCAACTGAAAGTTGACAAATTTCCAACTGCACTTGGTGGTGTGCAACCAGAGCTTCTTTTACTCTAAAATCATCACATGTGAATTCGATTCAATGCTTCAATCCATCATTACTAGAAAGGAACAACCATGTTACTGAGCGAGAAAATCATGAGCCTCAGAAAGCGGAATGGTTGGTCACAAGAAGAGCTTGCACGACAGCTTAATGTTTCAAGACAATCGGTCTCCAAATGGGAATCTATGGCTGCCATGCCAGACATTCAAAAGATTATGGCTATGAGTGAGCTCTTTGGTGTCTCAACCGACTATCTGCTCAAAGATGAAATGGAGGATCTCCCTGCAACTGCGACATCTTTAGACTCTGCAGAACCCTCAAGTGAGAGCGCTACTCCCGAGTCTTCTTCACAAACTAATGAGCAAAGTGTCTATTCCTCCACAAAAATTGAAGTCTCTCTGGATCGAGCAACGGAATATTTGGATACCATTGCAAAGACGTCTCGTACAACAGCCTTTGCCGTTATGCTCTTTATCTTAGGTCCTGCGATACTTGTGTCGCTTACCACCTATGCAAAAACTCAAGCAAATTTTAACCTCACGTTTATCAATTCAGGCATGTTCAACACATCCAGTCTTCTTAACATCATAGGTGTTTCTATTATGATGCTCTGTATTGCAGCCGGCGTAGGCCTTTTGATTATGCAAAACATAAAGCTTTCGCCGTTCAAAGAGCTTAAAGAAAATGCTCTTGAGCTGCAATATGGTGTTGAAGCAGCCATTAAGCGTCGAGCCGAGTCCACGCAGCCCTTACGTTCCTTCCAGCAAGCTGCCGGAGTGTGTCTTACTATTCTGAGCTCTATCCCTTTTACTATCGCATCGTATTTTAAAGATGGTCTTTACTTCTCAATAGGATTTTTTATCGCCATGTTCATGGTTGCTTTTGGGGTCTTTTTGCTTGTTAATTCCGGTATTGCCAAAAGTAGCTACAATGTTCTTCTCCAAGAAGAAGACTATTCAAATAGCGAGAAAATCTCCAAAAATAAACGAAAATCTATCTATGCCCAGTATAAGCCATATACGCAAGCTTACTATGTAGTTATTACACTCATATATCTTGGCTATAGCTTTATCACCTACGACTGGGGCAGGAGCTGGATTATCTGGCCTCTTTCTGCACTCCTCTATCACGCTGTCATCAGTGTTCTTAGTGTCTTGAAAAAGCACTAAGAACATGCTTTGCCAGTGTTTATTCCACCGACAATCGAGAAAACTGGAAATCCACCGACAAATCACATTTTTCAAAAAAAGGTACCAAATCGACTGTTTAGTGGTGAATTGAATCACCACTAAACAGTCAAATCCGAGAAAAACCACCACTAAGCATCGCTTTTGCGAAAAAAATCACCACTAAACACCGAGTTTGGACCAGATTCGTCTCACCGTCTCACTTAAACGTAAAGCACGTCATCACAACTGAAGCACATTACCACAGCTCTTCATGAAGACGGAATTTCTGCCATGGTCGTAAGGTGTCAATCAGGAAATGCTCTTCGTCTGGAATATGGCCGACAACATTTGTTTTGCCGGTATTGATCATATCCGTGCGAGCAATCTGCATCTCTCCTGCATAGTGACCATAGAGACTGCTATCAATAATGACATCTCCGCGGTGAATGTTCGCAGGTGCATTAAATACGTCAAAGGTATGCCCTTTGTACTTCACGCGACTCTGAGACGAACGGATCAGATTGTCAGAAACGTCCCCTCTGTTGCAATGAAGCTCATCCAAAACAATGTTCTTCTCGACAGCCGGGATTGTATCCACAAGTTCCACGCTAAAACTTACCAGATCATGTGGTAGGGATTTGACTTTTTCAAACTCGGCTTTCGTAGCAAAGCAATTAGAAATAATAACGTCGTCAATAGTCCCCATTGAAATATAGTGTTCCACCTGCAGGTGCATAGGCATGTGTCGGTGCATCTCTAACGTAGGAAGACCTTCGGTCACCGGCCATGGGCCAAACGAATTTTGAGCCTGACTGGTCACAAATGCTGCAGTATTAATCCCATACTTTGTAAAACGCTCAGTGCAACGGTTGAAGAATTCAAGACCCAATCCAGAATAACCATGAGGGTAGAAGTTATGGCACCCAATGAGTTTGTTTTTATTTGGCTGGTATTTCATGATGGTGTCGAGATAATCTACATCGTTACTCATATTAAGCTCAACAAACAGTCCCTCAGGATTGAATGCCATAAATGATTCTTCTTTTCCGGTGAATCCTAAATCAAGACGAAAGCCGTCCGCATCGATCTCCTTAAAGAACGAGAGATCTCCATACGAGATGCCAAACTCCTTAAAAACCTGCGGATTTACATCAAGAATAATCTCAAACCCAAGGCGGTGCGCATACGCGTTAATGTCCGAAAACTTCTGAACAACAGCCTCTTTTGTACCCTGAACCGAAAGAAGACAGCTAAAAATACGAGAGAATCCCGCTTCTGCCGCCATGTCAAGATATGCAAAGATTTCCTCTTGTGTGCTCTTCTCGGGATATATTGAAATTCCAAGGCGCTTCATGTTTCCACTTTCTCTAAAGATACGGCTTATTTGAGAACTTTTATCTCATACTCACATAGGTTTTCAGAGGATGCGCGCTTTTGATACAAGTTTTCGCCCTACGGTAGGATCTCCGCTGTAAACGGTTATACCTGTACGTAACCGTGCAAAATGGACCGTTTACACATGAAGCTCTTGACCTTTCAGTAGTATCTCGCTACGCTACAGGCGAGAAGAACATTTTCGTAATGTCTTCTCACCTTTTTGTGTGACTTTTAAACCCCTGTATAAGGAGGTGCTTTATGTCTGATCACAGTCGAAGTTATCGTATTTGGGCGGAAAATTGTCCGTATCCACCGTGTTTGCTGTACTCGATAAAGTGCCTCAATAACGGCGCTTTTCTCGCCAGCTAAGCACTGCGAATAGGGACAATCCACTCCGCGCCACATTCTCGCATCTGCCAGTCAGTGTCAGTACACATGACACAATTTTTTTGAAACAGAGGTGCGCAATGGCTAAAACAAGGCGCGCAATTCAGAATCAAACAAACCGTACTCTCGACCGCGGCGACCTCGGTGCGCTGCTTGGTTTTGCTGCCACTCATTCGGAACAAAGCGTTTGTCGAAAGGCACGCGCGTATGCGGGCGGTCTGCCGATTGATATTGCACAGGCAAAGCTTGATCTCAATGGCCCCAATGCAGTCTCTGAAACCGTTGAGGATCCTACGGTTATTCGCTTTTTGAAGTGCTTCGCAAGTCCCTTTACGCTCATTTTGCTTGCACTCGCTGCAATTTCATATATTACCAACGTTGTGCTTGCGCCCTCCGGCGAGCAAGATCCTACGACCGTTATCATCATCGCAATTATGGTGCTTATCTCGGGCATCATTGATTTTGTACAGAGTTCAAGGGGAGCTTCTGCCGCCGCAGCACTCTTGCAGATGGTAACCGCCACCACACGGGTTAGGCGTCGTCCAATCAACTTCGATGATTCTGAAGTTTCCCATACCGAAACTCCTCATGACGGCTCCGTCACCGACAGCGCATCCCATGCCTCTACCGGCACCGCTGACACGCCCGACGCCGGTTCGTCCTTCGACAAAGAAATTCCGTTTGCGGATGTAGTCGTTGGAGATTTAGTACTTCTCGCCAGCGGAGATATGGTACCCGCCGACTGTCGTGTGCTTGATGCAAAAGATCTTTTCGTCAACGAAACAGCCCTGACCGGAGAATCCGAGCCCGTGGAAAAGTTTCCGACGGTTGTTCACGCACGTCGCAGAGCCGATGGAACGCGCTATCCACTTTCGCTTTCCGAGTGCACCAATCTCCTCTTTGCAGGAACCACGGTACAGTCGGGCAGCGCCACCGCCGTAGTTGTCGCAACAGGAGACAACACGTATGTGGGTCGTATGTCTACCCTCCTTCGGCAGCCGGCAACCAAAACAAGCTTTGATGTTGGTCTTGCATCGGTCTCAAAGGTTTTGGTTGTATTTATGCTGGTTATGTGTCCCATCGTATTTATTGTCAATGGCACTATGAAGGGCGCGTGGCTGGATGCTTTGCTTTTTAGCGTCTCCGTTGCCGTCGGAATTACCCCGCAGATGCTGCCCGTTATTGTTACCACCTGCCTTTCTCGCGGTGCTACGCAAATGGCCAAACAAGACGTTGTTGTTAAAACACCATCTGCCATTCAAAATCTCGGTGCCATTGATATTTTATGTACCGACAAAACAGGCACCATTACCGCAGATGAGGTAATCCTTGAACGACATCTCAATGTCCTCGGTGAAGAGGACGAGTATGTTTTGCGCTATGCCTTTTTGAATAGCTATTTTCAGACGGGACTCCGCAATCTCATTGATTCGGCAATCATTAACGCCACCGGACAACTTACTGACATCAATAACTTAATCAATTCTTACACTAAAGTTGACGAAGTTCCCTTTGATTTTGAGCGGCGGCGTATGAGCGTCGTGGTGGAAGACGTCACAAACAACACCCACATGATTACTAAAGGTGCCGTTGAAGAGATTCTTTCCGTATGCACGTCTGTCAATTTTAAGACTCATATTTCTCCGCTCATAAACGCGCAGCGTCAAGACATACTCCGTCGCGTTCATGAACTTAACCATGAGGGTATGCGCGTTGTGGCCGTAGCCCAGAAAGACAATCCTCGACCCGTCGGCGAGTTTGGCGTTGATGATGAAGCCGATATGACGCTTATTGGCTACCTGGCATTTCTTGATCCTCCCAAAGCAAGCGCTGCAGAAGCAATCAAAAAACTTGGCGAGAAAGGCGTCTGCGTCAAAGTACTTACCGGGGACAACGAAGGCGTTGCCGCTGCCGTTTGCAAAAAAGTGGGTATCACCGTTGACGCACTTCTTTTGGGAGAGGAAGTTGAAAACCTTTCCGAAGATGCCTTGCGCAAACGCGTAGAACAAACACAGCTCTTTGCAAAACTTTCACCCATGCAAAAGGCCCGTGTCGTTGAAGCTTTGCGTAAAAACTCCCACGTTGTCGGGTTTATGGGTGACGGCATCAATGACGCGGCCGCCATGCGCGCCTCCGATGTGGGAATCTCCGTTGACACTGCAGTCGACGTGGCAAAAGAATCTGCCGATATTATTTTGCTGCAAAAAGACCTGCTCGTTCTTGAGCGTGGTGTTGAAGAGGGTCGGCGCACGTACGGCAACACCATCAAGTACATCAAAGCAACCGCCAGCTCAAATTTTGGCAACGTGCTTTCCGTTATGGTCGCCAGCGTTTTGCTTCCGTTTTTGCCCATGTCCGCCTTACAGCTTCTTCTTTTGGGACTTGCGTATACCCTCACCTGCATTGCAATCCCTTGGGATACGGTCGATGGAAGCTTCCTGGCACGACCCCGCTCCTGGGACGCTCGCTCCATCACGGGATTCATGCTCTGGATTGGACCGGTCAGCTCCCTCTTTGACGTACTTACCTTTGCCTTAATGTTTTTTGTTATTTCCCCCGCCATTGCAGGCGGTACGTGGGCAGAGCTTGCGGCAGCCGGAAACGCTACAGGGCAGGCACTCTTTATCGCAGCGTTCCAGACGGGCTGGTTTGTTGAATCCATGTGGACCCAGACTTTTGTCTTACATGCTCTTCGTACCGAAAAGCTGCCGTTCATTCAAAGCCGTCCGTCAGCGGCACTCATGATACTCACGGTTGCCGGCATTGCAGCGGTAAGCGCACTCCCCTATCTTCCCAAAGTTTCCGAAGCTCTTGGACTCGTTGGCCTGCCCATGAGCTTCTTTGGATGGCTTTTGGCCCTTATGCTGGGATACCTTGTTCTTATCAGCATCGTCAAGACGATCTATATACGGCGGCATGGCTCGCTTTTGTAGTGCTGTAATGATCTTATATGAGGAGATGTAAAGATTGAGAGAGTCAGATCTTTATTGACCTATGAATGAGCCCGAAAATACTTATACTGAGGAAGACACCCAAGGCGTTCATATATGGACGGACCATGGCCTAGTGTATAGATATCTGTGGAACTTGTCCGCTCAGACACCTATCAATATGATAGGTCAATACATTAGGGATACTAGTTCTATCAGAAAAAGCTTTCATTTTTAATGTTTCACTTAATTTTGTTTTTAGTAATATATTGCTCCAACTCATTAAGTAGAGTAATGCATGTCTCCATGCTCATCGACCTTCTGCTTAGATGATTTTCAAAACAATACGAGCATCGCAAATCACACTCTACAGTAAGAGCAACTATTAGGTTCATAGTACCATTAGCATGCATATCCATTAAGTCCACTATTTGATCTGGCGTAAGGCTATGTAATTTAATGCTTGTTTCGTCCTCTTTCTTAAATGCCGTATCACGTGAATCAAACCCGATATGGCTATTATTGTCAATCAGCTTGTAATACATTTTCGTTTCTATTCATTTTGAATTAAGGGCCTTGTCCCATATAACTTTTTTAGGCGTTTTATTATGCCTTTTTCTGCAAGCTCTTCAAAAGTCCCGACAGCGATAATTCGTCCCTCATGCAAAACAACAATCTTTGTAGCATACAAAAGACAGTTGATGTGGTGCGTGACCATTATAATGCACCTCTTTTGTCGCTCCTTAATCAATTGCCTCATAACAATAGCTTCATGCCTCGAATCAAGCGACGAAGTAGGTTCATCCAAAATAAGAATAGGTGCCTTTTTCAATAAGGCGCGCGCTATAGCTAAGCGTTGCCTCTCTCCACCTGATAGGCGTTTTCCCTCATCACCAATGACGGTTTTAAGGCCTAAAGGCAAATGTTCCACCAACTCAAGAGCCCCAACGGCCTGAAGCATCCGCTTCATGTAAACTTCATTGATAGCTGCATCTCCCATTGATAGATTCTCTTCAATACTAAGAGGCAGCAAACTGCTGTCTTGAGAAACAAAAGAAATCCGTTGTCTAAACGTCGCGGGAGTTATCTGATTGACATTAATACCTTCCAAAAAGTAACTCCCCGCATATTGAGGGGAAAATCCCATAAGTAAATTTAAAAGCGTGCTTTTTCCGGCTCCGCTCTCGCCGATAATCATGATGCATTCGCCTTTATGCGCGTCAAAATCTACATGAGAAAGAGCTGGTACGCTGCCATACATAACTCCTATATCGCGTAAAGATATGCAGGCTGCCGTTGTATTAAATGTTACGTTAGGCAATATATTGTGGTCTATAACTCTAGTCCGCATATCGTTCTCTTTTAGCAGTACGACAAGTTCTTTCAAACTGTCCCGAGATGACCTTATAGAACAGAACGAGTCGTTAAAATCTATCATGTAATTAACAAGCGGCTGTGTAAACTGAACAAGGAACATGACCGTGCCTAAATCCCCATTTTGTTCATGCGTCAAAAATAATACGAACCCCAATGCTATCGGCAAGGCCTCCGACAGATAGAACAGCATATTGCTCACGAGCTCATGTAATGCATATGTCTTTTCGTATTCTATTTTGGAACGTTCGGCAGCATGTATTACTTTTTCAGATTCGGAATGCGCATGATTTTCCTGGTGAAATGCTCTAATCGTATCAATACCGGATACGGTCTCACCAAAATATGTACTAATGTGACTTGAGTCATGTTGTAATTTCTTCCGTTTAATTGAGAGCCTAGCGTAAAATGCAGTATGAACTATAGCTGCAGTAATAAAAATTACTAGATAAACAATACCAAATATGAGACTAATTCTAGCTATTACCAAAAGTGACAAAAACGAAAGTACCGATGCGCTTACAAAACGAAATAAGTCCGTTGCGATAAGCTGAGCAGCCAATTCAGTGGCATCTAAAAGTCTAGATGTATATCCAGTTGGATCGATGATAACATCTTCTTTTTTCTCAAGAGCAGCAAAGGACTGCCTATATAAATCTGCCTTAACATAGATTTCTGAATTAGGGATAAGAAATTGCTCAATACTCTTCATGGCAAAGGTGCTTACCACACTTAGCACTAAACTTAGAGCAAGATATCTCATAAACCCTTGCCCTAAGACCAAATGATCATAGAAGCGCTCCAGCAAAACTGCTAACACATAGGAGCTGAGGAACTGAACTGTTACGAGTTTGATTTGCGCAAGAATCCATCCACGTCTACTTGTAGTCAAATGCGACAGTAAAAATAGTAAGTTACTACTTTCACGCATGTTCTCCCCTCCTTCATTATTACTAGAAGATCGGTACATCTGTATGGGTCTGCTCAGGTATGAAGTTTTTAATAAATAGGCTCTTGTCTTTTACCTTATGCACCCTTCCATTACAAACATGCAGAATGCAGTCTGCGCGCCTCATAATTGATTGATTATGCGTTGCAATAATGAAAGCCTTCTTTTTCTTAAGCACCTCAAATACATCAAGCGCCGTAGCTATATTCTTAGCATCAAGTGAGCTTGTTGGTTCATCCATTCCTATGAGAGTTGCATTGCTTACGCAGGCTCTTGCAATGCATATGCGTTGCAATTGTCCACCTGAAAGAGATGCCAATCCACCAGCACCGATACAGGTCTCAAAGCCATTGGGGAGTTTCATGATAGCATCATAAATATCTAGCCTTCGACACAGCTCATATATCTCTTCATCACTTGCGGCAGAACCAAGTCGGATATTTTCCATTACAGAGGTCGAAAAAATGAAAGGATCCTGACTCACAAAAGCTGCTGCAGGAACTTTATCGTTCAGAGTTTCTTTTGCGTAGAAAATCTCTCCCTCAGAAGGGGGATATATACCGCACAAAACATGTAAAAGAGTCGATTTTCCACTGCCGCTTTCACCTACGAGCACAGTCATCTGTCCCAAAAAACATGTAAAAGTTGCCTCAGAAAATACCTTTTTATCTCCATATGAAAAACCTACGTTATGCATGCATACGACATCTGTCGCACGCTTTGTGGCGCAGAAATTTACTCTACGGGTGGGTGAAAGTTTCAATATATCAATAATACGTTCCTCTGCTGCGCTGTTCTTGTGACGCAGGGAAATAAACTGAGGAAGAAACAGGAGAAAATTATTCAAATGTCGCCGAAGCATACCAAAAAGAACGAACTCACCAAAAGTAACAAATCCAGATATAACCAAAGCTGTACCAATAGAGAAATGTAAAAATATAGGAATCATATTGATGTAGGACAATTTAATGGCATTTCGCGTAATCTTGAAGTTGTTATCTTTCGTCTTTACACAAATCTCAGAAAGAATAGACGTAAAACGGGTCAAGAAGAATGACTCTGCGCAAAAGGACTTAATTACTCGGAGTTGACTCACAATGGTATAGAGCAAGTTTGACATTTTACTATTACATTCACTGAGATGATAGTATGTTTCGTCCATGGACGAATCAATCTTAATGTTCATATATAGAATGAATGGCAGCACTGCAAATTCCGCAAGCGCGAACTTCCAATCAACAAAAAATGCAAGCGTAACAGCCAAGGTAGCGATACATCCACGCCGCAGGAGCACATAAAGGGTCTGTTCACGAAATGACTCAATCGCCTTTACATCTAGAGTTAACCTAACACTAAGATCGCCTTCTGTTACCTTAGCAACCGAAAGTACCGGAGCAGATATAAGAACAGAGTAAATACGGCGCCTTAGCTTAGAAATATGCTGCGCGCACGAAATCTTGAAAAGAAATGGAGTTAAAACACTCGAAACCCATTGAACAACAATTGCTGCAAGAAGAAACAACATACTACGTAAAAGCTGTTGCTCGCTAAAGCTATTGTATGCAAGCGCATCAACTGCTACACCTTCAAACCATGCAAGGGCAACATTTGCCCCACCTTCAATGAGAACAAATAACCACAAAAAAGCACTAATGCACATGTCATTACTATGTATTTTACTGTTATGAGACTGCAAAGTACTCCACTATCCTAAAAGTATCCTAGGAAATCGTTACTGCATCAATACTTAAGCAGGGGCCGCCATAAGCAACGCGCAAGTAATCCTGTCATAATTTCCTACACCCCCCATAGAGACTATTTCGGAAACGTATCACATTCGAAATTCCAGAAATACTATAAAGAAGCTCGTTCACACGTCCACTGATACAAGAGATTAAAAATAGGCCTTTCGATTTTACCACCACGTATTTGATAAGCACGACGTAGAATTAAGTAAAATTTATCACTGAGAAATGCCCCCTGACTGGTCTCGATAAAAATCCCTTCGTCAACTGACCCAAAAAGAGCCTCAACCGATTGATTCCCTCTATCCATATACGTTGTTGTCATTCTGATGAGATTCGGATTATAAATGCTTTTACTTCGAGCATTCCCCGAAGACACGCTTTGATGCCAAAGTTGTGCATAATGATTATTTGTTAATAACTCAGACACACAACCTTCTTGAATAATATACGTCTTACATGCGTCTGATTCTTCATCATCAATGGGAACATAGCCAGGGCCTCTAATGCCACCATAATCAATAATTGACACATATTCTTGAAGTAGTTTAGGTGCCGCCACATCACCAATAAGGGGATGATTTTTATGAGAAAAATAGTATTCCACATTGTAGCCTCATTCAACCTGACAGCCGTCATATAGCAGATTTTTTAAAACTTCTATCCTAGAAACTCGTACTCTTTGACGTGCTCACATTCGCGCTCATGTTCGGCTATCTGATCCTTATTAGCATCGTCAAGACGATCTATATACGGCGGCATGGCTCGCTTTTGTAGTGCTGCTGCAATCTGATCGCATACTTCAGCCTTATCCCTGCACGACCTTGTCACGCAGTGCAGAATAAGGGTATAAGACCTCCGATGCCCGCCGACGTCGGAGGTTTTATGACTATGCAAGATGCCCTTAAGCAGCGCATTTCCCTGCGCGCTTATGACGCGCGACCTATCGAGCCGGACAAGCTCCGTCAGCTTGAGGAAGCGATCTCCCGCTGTAATGCAGAGATGAAAAAGGACGCTGACCATCCCGCATACCTGCAGCTCACCGGCCCTCATCTTGAGGACGGCACCGCTGTCCATATGAAGAACCGGTCGATCGTAGGACCCATCTACCACTACATCGCAGGTTTTGCCACCGATGATCCCATTGCGCGCGAGATGATTGGCTACTATGGCGAGAAGCTCGTGCTCCTGGCAGAACAGCTGGGTCTTGGCAGCTGCTGGATTGCCGAAACCTTCGACCCCAAGACACTGGCGCAAACCGAGCGTGAAGGGCTTGATCTGCAGATCATTATCTCGCTTGGCTATGCGCCGGCAACAATACCGCTCAAACAGCAGGGGATCCGCACTGCCATCCGTCTGCGCACCAAGAAACCCGCACAGATCATGACCGTGAATGGCGCTCCGGCAGCACTCTCCGACGTACCCGCATGGTTTGTACGCGGCCTTGACGCCGTGCTTCTCGGTCCCACAGCAATCAACAAGCTGCCGGTAGTGTTCGATCTGAGCAATGGCACTGTCAGTGCCTCAATGCCTGACCAACGACACCGTGTGCAGGACTTCGACCTGGGCATCAGCAAGCTCCACTTTGAACTTGGCGCCGATCTTGCAGGGCAGTGGGAATGGGGTCAGCTCGGAAAATTCATCAGGGCATAAACAGTGCACCATGATCTCTCAGATAGATGCCTGCAAGCACCTTCGCTTGCAGGCATTATTTTGACCGAATTTTTCGCTGTTTGCCGGTCTGTTTGCTGCTCTGTTTGCCGGTCTCTACGCAATCTTCCAGCCGACGGTCTTCTCGCGCATGTTCACGAAGTCGGCATAAAGCCCACCTTCCGCCATAAGCGATTCATGTGTTCCGCGCTGAACGATACGACCCTTATCAAGCACGAGAATTTGATCGGCATTGCGCACGGTCTTTAAGCGATGTGCAATCATAATAACCGTCTTCGACTTCGTAAGCTCCGAAATGGCGTGTTGTAACTCAAGCTCATTTTCAGGATCGACATTAGCCGTTGCCTCATCCAAAACCACGATGGGCGCATCTTTCAAAATGGCGCGTGCAATGGAGAGACGCTGGCGCTCACCGCCGGAAAGTGAAGAGCCGCTCTCACCCAATCGCGTGTCATAGCCGTTTGGCAGCGCCTGAATAAACTCCTCACAACAGGCTCGGCGAGCAGCGCCCACCACTTGCTCATGCGTTGCTTCGGGGCTTCCGAACTTGATGTTATTTTCAATGGTATCGTCAAAAAGAAATACGCCCTGGAAAACCGTAGAAAAATTCTGCAGCAGCGAGTCAACCTTATAATCGCGCACATCGCGGCCGCCCAAAGTAACCGTACCGGAATCCACGTCCCAAAAGCGCTCAATCAGACGCACAAGCGTTGTCTTGCCGGATCCGCTTGGCCCCACAATGGCACATGAACTACCTGCGGGAATGGAAAGGCTCACACTGTCAAGCACGCACCTGTCGTCATAGCCAAACGTAACGTCGGAAACTTCTATGTCAAAGGCATCGGCCTTCTCGACACCCGCACCTTCGTTCATGGGAGGCGTGGCGAGAAGCGCGTTGGTTTGTTCCATGGCAAGCTCAATATTACGAAGGATTGCCGAGAAACGACCGGCAGCCTCAAGGCGGCTGAACATCATAAACGACATCACCACAACCGTAAGACAGATGGCAGTATCAAGGCTTCCCGACAACCACAGACCCACCGCAATCAAACACATCGCAACGCTTGTTGCTTTGGAAACGACCATCTGCAGAATAGAGAAACGCAGTGCCTTAAATTCAAGCGACAAAGCCTGATCCCGGCAATCGTCAACGGTTCGCGAAAACTTCCCTTCTGCGTCATCAACAAGCGAAAACGCGCGAACCACGCTGATACCGCGAACGTACTCAAGAACGGCACCGACAAGTTTTGTGTTGGCTTCCGTAAGCTTACTTGCAGTCGTACGTACATATCTTTGCAAAAGCTCCATGCTCGCGCAAAAAAGAACCAAAGTGAGGGCGCATATAATGCCGAGACGTATGTCCAAGAAGAGCAAGAACACAACAATGATGCAGGAAAACGCGAGGCCACCAACAATGGTCATGTACAGAAGACCACCGAGGTTTTGCATGACGTCCAGCTGATTGGTCATGACGGACGTTACTTCGCCAAGGCTATTCTCGTTAAAGTACCCCATGGGCAAATGACGCAGCGTGTCTCCCACTTCTGTTCGCTTCCGGCCGGCCATACTAAAGTTGGCATCGCAAAAATTCTCACTCTTAAAATGGGAGCATACAAACGTCCCCGCAATACTTACGAGCATAACCCCTAACGCAATCAGAGCCGTCCGACCCGACAGCGTATTTGCTGTGAGTGCGCTGAATACGATCCAAAGCGCCGTAATTTGCAGACCCTCAAACATGCAGGTCAGAAGTGTAAACAAGAGGCCCTTGAGGAGCTTATCGCGATATGTGTCTCCGAACTGGAAATACATTTTCAATACAGAAAGCATTGTCGGCTCCTTTCTTAAGCCTCGTCGAGTGCGCCGATATGAGCGCGGTACATACGCGCATACAGCGGACAAGTATCCATAAGCCGGTTGTGTGTACCCTCGGCTTCGATGGTTCCGTTATTGACAACTACGATCTTGTCGGCATTTTGTACCGTTGAAAGGCGATGCGCGATAACCACCAAGGTCTTGCCCGCCACAAGTTTTGCCACCGCAGATTCGACTTCTGCCTCGGACTCCGGGTCGGCGTAGGCCGTGGCCTCATCAAGCAAAATAATCGGGGCGTCTTTGAGCATGGCGCGAGCGATGGCCACACGCTGGCGCTCTCCGCCGGACAGATGCCCTCCTGAGCCGCCAACCACCGTTTGATAACCCGCGGGAAGCGAATGTATAAAATTATGGCAACCGGACGCTTTCGCACAGGCAATAACCTCTTCATCCGTGGCGTCTTTGCGACCCATCCGGATGTTTTCCATAATGGTGTCGTCAAAGAGATAGCTGTCTTGATCGACATAGGCGACAAGATCGGCAAGCTGAGACGGACACAACTGACAGATATCTTTTCCGCCGATTGAAACCGATCCTGACGTAGGATCCCAAAAGCCCGCAACAAGCCTTGCAAGGGTGGATTTACCCGAACCACTTGGACCGACAAATGCCGTTACCTGGCCAGAGTTGATGGTAAGGTCAACGCCGTGAATGACCTCATTAGCATCGTAGGCAAAATGAACGTCTTTGAGTTTGATGTCTGTACCTTCAAGAACACCGGGCTTCTCGGCACGCTTTTGGTCCGGATAGTTCAGGACTTCCGAAATCTCTTCAACAATCGTTCCCACCTGAGCAAGCGAATCTCCAAAACTCATGGCTGCATACAGGGGTTGAAAGGCGCCGAGCGACAGTACCGCGCACATAACCAATGTCGCGGGTTCAAGCGAACCCTGCATTACAAAAAGGCAGCCCAAGGGAAGAACCACCACGAGAGTTGCAGGCGCAATGGAAAGCATTGCATCCTGCCAAATTTGACAGTGGCTCATCCAGTCAATAAAGGCATGCGCGGATGCATAGACCGCTTTTGAGAACTTCTCGTATGAGCTGGCAGATTGCCCAAACGCCTTGATTACCTCGATACCCGAAACATACTCGACCGAGGTATTGTTCATCTCTTTACCTGTTGTAATGGTATTTTGGTACCACACCTCATAGTCTTTCATCATACCTGCCATACAGGCAAGGCCCACAAAGATAGTAAGGAGTGTTGCAAGGGCAAGTCGCCAGTCAAGAACTCCCAAGTATATAAAAATTGCAATTACAACCGTAATATTTGAGGTTAGCTCGGGAACCGCGTGGGCAAGCGTGGTCTCAATGCTGTCAACCTTTTCAACAAGGAGACGTTTAAGCGTGCCGGACGGTGTATCAAGCACATATCCCATAGGTATGTGAGTGAGCTTTTGTGCAAGACGGATACGAAGGTTGGCAATGGTCGCAAACGTTGCGATATGTGAAACCGTCGTTGAGAGATGATGGAAGATAATCTGCACCGCATAGCTTACTGCTGCAATGCAAGCCCACTGCACGTAAAACGACCAATCTCGTACCGCATTAAAGATACCGACAACCATATTTCCGGCAGCAAAATAAGGAACCATACCGCCGGCAACACCAATGATGGCGAGAAGAACCGAAAGGGCGTATGTTCCTTTTTTACCGGACCACTCAAGCAGTACCGCAACGGGATTTGCTTGAGGCTGTTGGGTTCGTTTCTCTTGAGAGCCGCGTAACTCCTCCTGCTGTTCGGACCCTTGTTTTTCCATATAATCCTCCTGTACAGACTATAGAACAGCACATGAATATCTTATTTTGGATAACTACTCTGGCGGTAAATTCTCGGCGATCCACCGCATAAGTTAGTCATGGAAAACTCATATATTAGTGTTGCGCGCTCACGAGTAAAAAGCAATAGAGCTTTTGCAATCTACCACTCACGCTTATTTATATAACGTTTGCGGAATAGCTCTTCTCCGCCCGACTTAATCTCCTCACGACGGGTATATGACGATGCATATATTCATTCCTCATTAAAGGAGAGAGGATAGTTCAATGGATATTTCGCAAGTAAAAAATGTAACCGTTGCGGGCGGCGGCGTCTTGGGCAGCCAAATTGCATTTCAAATTGCCTATAGCGGATACGACACTACTATTTGGCTCCGCACCGATGCTTCAATCGGTCGCGCGCAACCCAAGATTGACCGTTTGAAAGAGATTTATCTGAACACCCTTGAGGCGCTCAAAACCAACCCCAAAGCATATGCCTATGGTCTTATTGCCAAAGAGGATATTACAGCTGAGAAGCTCGACGAACTCAAAGGTCGCGTCGAGGAGGCATATGCGCATCTCAAGCTCACTACCGACTGGGATGAGGCGTTCAACGATGCGGACTTTGTCATTGAATCCGTTGCCGAAGAGCCCAAGCAGAAGATTGCATTTTATAGCGAGCTGGCAAAGCATTTGCCGGAGAAGACGGTTATCGCCACCAACAGCTCAACCATGATTCCAAGTATGTTCGCTGAGCACACGGGCCGTCCCGAGAAGTACCTCGCACTCCACTTTGCCAACGAAATTTGGAAAAACCCACTCGCTGAGGTAATGGGGCACGCCGGTACCGCACAGGAGAACTTCGACCTCGTTGTCGCCTTTGCTGCAAGCATCCGCATGATCCCCGTTAAGGTTCTCAAAGAGCAGCCGGGCTACCTTCTCAATTCGATGCTTGTCCCCTTCTTGTCAGCCGCAGAGGGTCTTTGGGCCGGCGGCGTAGGATCACCTGAGGATATCGACCGAGCTTGGATGATTGGTACGGGTGCCCCTGCAGGACCATTCAGAATCCTGGACATTATCGGCCTCACCACCGCCTACAACGTAGGAATGCTCAATCCTAAGGCACAGCAGGAAGGTACCATTGAAAATCGTATCGTTACGCTGCTGAAAGAAAAGATCGACGCCGGAGAGCTCGGCATTAATGCCGGTAAGGGCTTCTACACATACGGAAAGTAGCTCATAAGAGCCGTCCCGATGAGAGTTCCTGGTAGGAGTCCCATGGAATCGAGAACGTCCCGAAAATCGCACAGTCGATCTTCTCGGGGCGTTCTTTTGTGTAGTGCTCTTACGCGCATTGCCTTTGCACGTGGCATTCTTGTACACAGTGCTCCTGCACGCGGCACTCTCGCGCGCATTATTTCTTTTTGGTTGCAACTCACCCGCGAACGCCCGTACAGGCAAGCGACGTGCCATCATAGCGGTACTACATCATTTGTGACCAGGAAGGGTATCCATGTCGAATCTTAAAACACCTCCGTTTACCTTTGATATCGTCGGCAGTTTCTTGCGACCTGCATACCTCAAAGAGGCGCGCGCCGACTTTGCAGCTGGTCGTATTTCTCGTGAAAAACTCACCGCGACGGAAGACAGGGCTATTTCCGAACTTGTCCATAAAGAAAAGGAAATCGGTCTCAAAGCCGTTACCGACGGTGAATTTCGCCGCACCATGTGGCACCTGAACTTTCTTGAGGAGCTCCAGAATGTTGAGCATGTTGACACGGCACATTGGTCTGTTGAGTTCAAAGGGCCAAAACCCAAAGGGGCTCAGCTGGCATTTACGGGAAAAATTGCCTTCGGGGAGCATCCTTTTCTCGAACACTTCAAAAAGCTCCAGGAAATCGCCGGCAATCACCTCATTAAGCAGACCATACCTTCCCCATCGATGCTGCATCTGATTCCCTGCATACGCGGCAAAGAAAGCTATCGGCCCATTGAGCGCTATCAAGACGAGAACAACCTCTATGACGACATTGTCGATACGTATCAAGATGCCATACGCGCCTTTTATAACCTTGGCTGCCGCTACCTGCAGTTTGACGACACCAGCTGGGGCGAATTTTGCGACGTCGAGAAGCGCGCTGCCTATGAAACCTTAGGCATTGACCTCAATAAAGTTGCACACGACTACGTTGACTGCATCAATCGGATTCTTGCGTCTAAGCCCGCCGACATGACTATCACCACACATATTTGCCGGGGCAACTTCCGCTCTACCTGGTTTTCTTCAGGCGGCTATGACCCCGTTGCAGAAATCCTCTTTCAGGCAAACTACGACGGGTTCTTCCTTGAGTACGACTCCGACCGCTCGGGTGATTTTGCGCCTTTAGCGCATGCCGGAAACCACATCGTCGTGCTTGGGCTTCTCACTTCAAAATTCCCTGAACTTGAGGATGAAAATGCTGTTATCACCCGCATCCACGAAGCCGAGAAGTACCTTCCGCTTGAGCAACTCCGTCTTTCAACGCAATGCGGTTTTTCTTCAACGGAGGAAGGCAACGTAATGACTGAAGACGAACAGTGGGCAAAACTTGCTCACGTTAAGCGAATTGCCGAGAGGGTCTGGGGAAATTAGTAGTTTCCTCAAGAAACAAATATGAAGTGAATCCAGGCAGGAAATGAACCAAGTACATAATGAGTCCACGTAAAAGGTTCATTTTCTGCTTGGTTCATATCTTTAACTTATAAGATTCAGACCCGTGGAATATCCTGAGAACAACTGCGCGGCCCTCTACAACTTTATATATACAAACATATTCTCCACAAAACAGCTTGCGGTATCCAAGACGTCGTAAATCACTGTCATGATGAAGAGGGCCAAGCAAAAGCGTTTCTTCCAAAAGACGCATAGTATCCAGTATTTTCTTCATGAAATTTTCAGCAGACTTTGGGCCGACCGTCTTAATCTTATACCTTGCTATTTGACGGATATCCTCCCAAGCGGATTGTTGAATGAGCATATTATGCTTCGGCATCTCTAAACATCTCATTAAGCATTGTTTCAACTTTATCGATTGAGTACGATTCCTCGCCTGCAAGACGACGAGCTTCCGCTTCAAGAATCATGGCCTTTTGCTCAAGTTGTGTCTTTAACCCTTCAAAAGCCTCAATGGAGAGTACGACGATATCGCCTTCGCCATTCTTAGTGATATAGATAGGCTCATTACTTTCATGTGCAAGACTGGAAATCTTCGTATAGTCATTCCTCAGCACCGTTGAAGAGGTGATGTTCATTGTATATCCAATCATTCTACTATTTTTCTGATAGAATTATATCATTAAGTAGATATAAAAAATGAATAAGAATAGAGATAAAAGACGCGCTTT
>ERZ772962.143-NODE-143-length-39107-cov-5.029806_pt1 | contig 39107 bp, 32 predicted proteins | sample MGYA00580676_ERZ772962 | MGnify/ENA primary metagenome ERZ772962 (study PRJEB29015, sample SAMEA2738049) | human oral metagenome | biome: human oral; feature: human-associated habitat; material: saliva | place: China | collected 2230 ...
CTGGACAGCTTCCATGTGGTGGCAGCTCTTCACAAAGGCGACAGACCCTGTGAGGGGGATGGAGAGGCGCGAGTCGGCAGAGAAGCACAAGGATACTTACCCAGACGAACTACGTATGGCTAAAGAGGTGGGAGAGCCTCACAAAGTGCCAGCTTGCGAAGAGAGAGGAGCTCGACCCTGCAAAGACACATCTCAAGGAGGCGCGCACCTGCCAGACGGCAAAGCGATGCAGGACGTCTATGGCTGCCCCGACAAAAAATCTACAGCCAAAGCCCCAGACCGGCTCTGTTTGTGGATGATGCACTCTGCTGTGGCTAAGATCAAGAGGATGGCAGGTACCTTTAGGCAGGAGCGTGAGGGGATCTTGAACTGGTGGAAGAAGGGATCCACCAATTCGTTCCTCAAAGGGCTCAACTCCCCCGCCCAGTCAGCAAAAAGCACTGCCAGCGGCTTCAGAAGCATCGCCTACAACAAGACGATAATCTTCTTCAGACTGGGAAACTCAACTTCTCGGTCCAGAGTCAGCTTGCATGCGCTATCCACTAGAGACGTCGAAGAGCCGAACAAGCCCTGCTGCCTGAAAGCAGCAAGGCCCAGAAATAACACTGTTAGAGACGCTAGTCTTCAAGTCTGTTGTCCGACTTATCTGACTTCATCTTAAGGCCCTCAATCAAACCGACGATACCCGTGTACACCAGGGCGACCCCAGTGACGATCATGGACACGTCCGCCATCATGAACGGCGACCACATGACCATGAAGCCCAGGATAATCATCAGGACACCGCCGAAGATCTGCCAGCCGGTGTGCGTAGCGCCAAACGCGCGCGCGGCGTTCACGAAGTAGAGGAAGTTGAAGCCGAAGATGATCAAGTCGATACCGATCAGGATGAAAATCCAGGCAACAAAGAACTGCGGCCAGTTGACGATCATGAGGCCCAGGAAGAAGTCCAAAAGTCCTTCGAAGAGCTCAATCTGCGACAGCAGGATACTGAAGTGGGCAAAGGAACTGATCAGAGCGACGATACCGCCGATCAGCAGAAACCAGCCGGTAGCCAATGTGATAAACATCGTGGCGCCGGTGGGGTGCGTGAAGGCGAGGATGCCTAGAACGATCGAAATGATGCTGCTGACAATGACTGACAATTTGGAGCGTCTTACATGTATATCAAACATAGTTGCTCTCCTTTTATCGATCTGTATGAGAACTATCGTCTAAGCGATAGATAATCTACCCACTTCACACTTAGATTTCAATCAGAATACGTTCTTTTTACCTTATTTGAGATAATACCAGGCTGCTCGAGCTCTCTGTCAGTCTACGGGCAGGCGGTAGAGTATCACTTCCTATAAAAATCGTGCAGCATGCTGTGTGCCACGCGATATTTCATGCACGGTATTCTTGTCGCGCTTAGCTGTTCTGGAAGCGGGAATCTTTTCCGCCGCCAAGGGCATCCATAATCTCCCCTACATATTCTTTCGTGTTGAGGCGGGCATCCTCGAAGTCGTAGTCGATCGTATCATCCGGATTGAGATGGTGCTTTGAGATTTCGCTCGGCTGGTGGGCGGTGTCGATCACAAGGGTCTGGTAAGAGCCATTTTTAGCCGCAAGTTCCACACATTCCGGTGAGAGCGCATATTCGAGCCAGAGATGTGCAGCGTTGGGATGCGCGGCACCGATCAGTGCCGCGGTTGCGCCGACCTCGTAGGAAGCCCCGGAGGTAGGTATCACCAGTCCGATATTTTCATAGCCGTTATCCTCGATCTGGGCAACGCCGTCATGGAGGAAGCCGATACCGATGACGCACTCACCGGAGCCGATGTTCTCCGCCGGGCCGCCCCCGGTCTTGGTGTATTCCTGCACGTTCTTATCGAGCTGAGTCAGATACTCCAGACCCTGCTGGTGGCCGTACTCCTGGATGACTGTGTTGAGGATCAGCCGCGCGGTGCCGGAGGTCTGGTAGTTCGGCATCCAGATGAGCCCCTTGTACTTATCATCAACCAGGTCAGGCCAGTCCTTCGGGGCATCGATGTTGAGTCGCTCGATCTCATCCTTGTTGTACATGAAGCCTAAGAGACCTTTGTAGATACCGAACCAGTCATTGCGCTGGGAAAGATAGACATCGTTCATCAGGTGGGAAGAGTTCGCGGGCGTATAGCTAGCATCCAACAGCCCCTCATCGGAAAGCTCGTTATACGGATCGGTAGTACCGCCGAACCACACGTCGAACTGAGGGAACCCATTGCTGTTCTCGATCAGAGTCTGCCCCTCAATGGAGGAGATACGCTTGTAGCTTACATCGAGCCCGTAGAGCTCGTTGAAGTGTTTGCAGGCTGCACCCAGATAATCCTCACCGCAGGAGCCCAAAACTTGGAGGCTTCCCTCTCCTTTTGCTGCATCAACGAGGTTAGAGTCCGCCCCCACAGCGCTTTGACCGGAGGTCCTGACACTCGGCGTGGAGCTTCCGTTCGAGCAGGCAGCAAGGCCAAACCCGAGTGTCCCTAGCCCAGCCAGGCCCAAGAAATTCCTGCGTGTAAGGTTGCTCATTGTCTTCTCCCTTAAATGTCTGCTCTTAAGAGCAGTCGCATCCCTCTAGTCATCTCTAGGGTAGTACAACTCACTGAAGGTAAGCTGTCTCAGCACGTGAAACACAGCAATTCGCTCCGTTTGCCGGTACCAAAAAAGCGCAGACACGTGAAGGTGCCTACGCTTTGACAGACAATCAATCGTTTTAGAGAGCTTAGTGTTTGATCGGATCGTTCTCCATCGCCATCGACGCCGCAATCTCGGTGATACCGGCAACCAGAAGAGCGATGCTGGAGATGATCGTCACCACGTGGATGAACGCGAATGGCGCGATTGCCATCAGCACGCCCAGGATCATGTCACAGACGCCACAGAAGACGTCGCGGGTGATCGACTTCTCTTTGCCCTCATCGAAGGCGGTGATGCCGATACCGAGGACGACGAGACCGAGGATAATGAAGACGATGTTGATGAAGGCATCCGGAGCAAGCATCAGAACCAAGCCGACAATGAGCGTGACGATACCGACACCGACTTGGGTCTTGTCGCGGTCGTTACCGACAATCGCATCGGTGATGCGGCAGATACCGAGGATGATCGCGATGATGCCGGCAAGGCGGACCAGCCCCAAAACAGTCTCCTCACCGTAGGCGAAGGAGATGATGCCCAGAAGCGCCAGCAGCACACCGCTTACCATCGTGCTTGTCTTCGTGTGTCTAAAAACACGTTCCAGAAAATTCATCGTATGTCCCTCCCTGTGAAAAGGGTTTTAGCTTCAAACTCTAAGAATTTTTTCTACCCAACACAAATGGGCGGTATAACCCGCAAAGGTTAAGTCCACCACACTCACATTTTTCATCATACTATCCCCCATGCCGTATCTGTCCGACGAAACCCTACCCGAATGCCTTTTATCGCGCGTTTTATGGGATACCTTGGGTAAAGTGGGTAGGTAAAACGTTATATATGCAAGCGACCGTAAAGGAAGCGAGAAAACTACATGCCTGCCTTGATAGTTCATTACCTCTATGCAAAGGACGTGGAGTCTACCCTACCCCCGGATACCCTCTCAAGTGAGGAAGAGACTCTCGCCTTTCGCCTTGGTGCCCAAGGCCCTGATCCCTACTTTGTCCGCTACCGCGGCATCATCCAAAATGACCGCACCTGCCACAAGTTCGCGCACAACATGCATGCGGAATACATGACGAAAGCGCTGACCTGCCTGAGGGACAATATCAAAACGCTCCCCCAGGATGAACAGCGCATTGGGAGAGCCTTTGCGCTCGGGATGCTCGCCCACTACCTCACCGATTCCGCCACACATCCCTTCATCTATGCGGAGGAATACGCGCTGCAGCACGCGGATCCGTCACTTGTCGACACCGGCAGCGAAATCCATGCGGTGATCGAGGCAGATCTCGATTCCTGGCTGCTCTGGGAGAAGGAGCAGGAGGACGCCTCCTCAGGGGATGCATCGCTCAGGGCCCTCGAGCACACCCGCCGTATCACCGATGCCGCCGGAGCACTCCTTTCACAGGTTGCCTTTGAGGTCTTCGACCTCAATGTGGAGCCTACACAGTATGCCTCTGCAATCAAGGACTACCACCACATCTACAACACGCTCGAGCCGAGCGGCAACATGGTCGAGCAGGCCTATTCCGGCATTGAGGGCGTCTTCAGGGATCATTCAATGCTGCAGGCGCTGTGCCACCCGAGTATCAAGACTCAAGAGTGCACTTCTGCCAACACCGCGCACCATACCTGGAAGGACCCGAACACCGGCAAGGAGTCAACCGATAGCTTTGGTCAGGTCTATCAGACCGCGGTCGATACGTTCCCTGAGGCAGCTCAGGCCTTCCTGACCGGCGAAGATCTCACAGAGGTTACGCACCATATCAACTACAACGGCATCCATCTCAATGACGAGGAGACCGAGCCTGCACGCCAATAGCCTGAGGACAGGCAGTAGACCTGCAGATATAGCTGCACCATATACAGAAACCGCAACTGCAAAGAGGAGCACACTCACCCCTCTCCGCATCTTTTAATCCATAGGTACAGTCAGCTACACACACAGTTACGCCTGAGTGGTCCCCTCGGGCATCCGTCCAGTTGCAATGATCGTCTCCAGATCCTGTTCATTCAAAATCGGAATGCCTAAATTCTGCGCTTTGGTGAGCTTGGAGCCTGCCGCGACACCGGCGATCACGTAGCTCGTACGCTTCGACACCGATCCGGAAACCTTGGCGCCCAAAGCCCTGAGCTGTGCTCCAGCTTGGTCACGCGTGTAGTTCTGCAGGCTACCTGTCAGAACAAAAGTAAGTCCGGTCAGGGTCTGCGGCTTCTCAGGTTCTTCACCGAAACCAGGCTGCGTGAGCATGACCCCCGCTTTACGCAGCCGCTCCAATACTGCGACATTCTCTGGGATGGTGAAGAACTCGTGAATGCTCTTCGCGATCTTCGGGCCGATGCCCTCGATCTGGGCGATATCCTCTTCGCCTGCAAGCATTACCTTCTCCAGTGAACCGAAGTGCTCTGCGATCAGCGTCGCGACGTTGACGCCGACGTGGCGGATACCGAGGCCGAAGAGCACACGGGCAAGGCCCCGTTTCTTTGAGTCCTCAATCTGTTCCATGATCTTGTGCGCTACGGTCTTGCCGACGACGATGTGATCACCTGCTGCATGGTGCTTGTCGGAGGTCTCATACACTCTGCCCGTATCGACGTTTGCGAGCGCCCCCTCGGTCAGGTGGTCGTAGTAGTCCGCGACATCCTTCACAATGTCTCGGTCAACGAGTTTTGAGACGATCTCTTCCCCGAGACCGTCAATATCCATCGCAGTGCGGCTTGCCCAGTGGATCAGGCGCTCCACTGCCTGCGCTCCACAGTCAATTGAGACGCAGCGGTAAGCGACCTCTCCTTCTTCCTGCACCACGGGGCTACCGCAGCTCGGGCAGACCTTCGGCATCTCCCAGACCGGGCGCGCTGCATGCTCGGCAGCCAGCTCCCCTTCCAGGACCGGTCCCACGACTTCTGGAATCACATCACCAGCCTTGTGGACCAGGATCGTATCCCCTTCACGCACGTCTCTTCTGTGTACCTCGTCGATATTGTGCAGGGTCGCACGCGCGATCGTGGAGCCTGCCACGCGTACCGGATCGAACTCCGCAACCGGGGTCAAGACACCGGTTCTGCCGACCTGGGCCCGGATCTTTCTTAAAACCGTGCGCTTCTGCTCCGGCGGGAACTTGAAGGCGATTGACCAGCGCGGAGCACGGGCGGTGAAGCCCAGTTGCTCCTGCTGTGCAAAGTCATCAACTTTTACGACCACCCCGTCGATATCGTAATCGAGGCTGTCACGCTGGTCGAGCGCACGCTTGCAGTACTCGCGCACCGCGTGTGAATCCGTGACGCGCTTCGCGTTGGGGTTGACGGAGAATCCACAATCAGAGAGCCAGCGCAGGAACTCACGCTGCGTGGTGATAGTGAGCGGAGTTCTGTCCGCTACCGCATAGATAAAGGTCTCGAGATCGCGGGCGCCGGTCACCTTCGGATCCTTTTGGCGCAGGGAACCTGCCGCCGCATTACGGGGGTTCGCGAAGGTCTTACGGCCCGCTTCATCGTTCTCCTCATTGAGCCGACTGAAGCTGTGGCGAGGCATATAGACCTCACCGCGGACCTCGATTGACTGTCCGAATCCACCGTTTTGGACCTTAGAGAGCCCCGGTTTCGCTAAGACCCGTGGAACATCGTGGATCGTAAGGACGTTTTGGGTCACGTCTTCACCGGTGGTACCGTCACCGCGGGTGGCAGCCCGGATCAGCTGTCCGTCACGGTAGGTAAGCGCCACACCGAGGCCATCGATCTTGAGCTCGCAGGTGTAGGCGATCGGATGGCCTTTAGTCGCGCCTAACGCCTCATCGGTATGCTGTAACCACTCATCCAACTCCCCGAAGCCCATCGCATCGTCGATGGAGTACATGCGCCGGGCGTGGCGGACGGGCGCAAATTGGGAGGAGATAAAGCCACCGATCCGCTGGGTGTAGGAGTCAGGGGTCACGAGCCCCGGATGTGCCGCCTCAAGCGCCTGCAGTTCACGCAGGTAGGTATCGAACTGGGCGTCGGTCATCTCCGGCTCATCGAGCGCGTAGTAGGCATAGGCCGCATGGTTCAGGATCTGATTGAGCTCACGGGCACGCTGCGCAGGTGTCTCATGGCTCGTCGGCTGCGGTCCTCGGTCTCCAAAAAGAGAAGTCTGTTCACCCATGTAAGGAACTCCTTCGGATGATTCTTCAGAACATGCTTATCTTAGCGCAACGCAGGGAGCGTCTGGCATGGAGGAACCCGACAAAGTCCAAAGACACGCTACAACGAGGGAGGCCCCACCTCCCACAAGCGATGAAGCCTCCTCAAATCATGGGGTACCAAGGGTCCTATCTGATGCTGGTAACCTCGTAGCCTGCATCTTTCACAGCCTTCTTGAGCTTGTCGTCTGAGGCAAACATGCCTGCATCAAGCGTGGCAGAGTTGGTGTCAAGTGAGACGTGTACGTTCTTGACGCCGTGGACACCCTCGAGGGCCTGGGTCACATGCTGCACGCAGTGATCGCACATCATGCCTTTAATTGCCAATGTCTTGTGAGCCATAGTGGAATCCCCTTTCGTAGCAGACGGTTCTGTATTCTCTCCACTGAGTGTAACGGTTGTTGCTTTCTTGGCTCCAGTGGACTTTGCCTCACTCGGCTTCCAAGCGAACAGACGCAGCGCGTTGGAAACCACAAACACGGAGGAGAAGCCCATTGCAGCCGCACCGATCATGGGGTTCAGCGTGATCCCGAACGGACTCAACACGCCCATTGCGATCGGGATGCAGATCGCGTTGTAGAACAGCGCCCAGAACAGGTTCTGGCGGATATCCCTCATTGTCGCCTTGGAGAGCTCGATGGCGGTTGCGACATCCTTCGGATCGGAGTGCATCAATACGATATCCGCAGAGCTGATTGCCACGTCAGTGCCGGCGCCGATTGCGATACCGACATCCGCTCGCGCCAAGGCAGGAGCATCGTTGATACCGTCACCGACCATTGCGACCTTACGGCCCCGGCTTTGGAGTTGTGCGATCTTCTCCTCCTTCTGATCGGGCAGCACGCCTGCGACAACCTCATCCACGCCGACCTGGTTCGCGATGACCTGTGCGGTCTTCGGCTGGTCACCAGTGAGCATGATTGTCTGGATACCCATATCACGCAGGCGGTTGATCGCCTCAGGTGAGCTTTCCTTGATAACGTCGGCGATGGCTGCCAGCGCCACTGCTTCCCTATCAACGGCGACAAAGAGCGGGGTCTTTGCCTGTGCCGCGAGGCTATCAGATAGCTCAGCCAGCTTATCGATCGCGACGCCGTGCTCTTTCATCAAGCGGGCATTGCCGATCAACACTGAGCTGCCAGATACCGTAGCGGAGAGGCCGCCGCCCGGGATCTGCTCGAAGTCGTCAACCTCGTCGGTATAGTGCACACCGTCCTTCTTTGCATGGGCCACGATTGCCTGTGCCAGCGGGTGCTCAGAGCGGCTCTCAACCGCAGCAGCGAGGCTTTCCACAGTGCGCTTCCGTGCCTCACTTACCACTACAAAGTCAGTCACTTCAGGCTTGCCACGGGTGATGGTGCCAGTCTTGTCAAGGACAACCGTATTGAGGTCGCCAGCGGTCTCAAGGGACTCGGCAGACTTGATCAGGATACCGACCTTAGCGCCGCGCTCGGTGCCGACCATGATTGCGGTCGGGGTTGCAAGGCCGAGTGCGCAGGGGCAGGAGATAACGAGGACAGAGACTGCGAAGTTAAAGGCACGGGAGAACTGACCCGGCTCGAGGAAGATCACCCACACTGCGAAGGTTGCCAGCGCCGCAGCGATCACGACCGGGACAAAGACGCCCGCGATCTTATCAGCGATACGCTCAATCGGGGCCTTAGAATTTGTGGCCTCATCGACCAGGTGAATGATGTGGGACAGGGTGGTGTCGTTGCCGACGGCGGTGGCCTTCATCTTGAACCAGCCGCTCTGGGTAACGGTAGCACCCGTCACCTTGTCGCCCCTCTTCTTCTCATTGGGGACCGGCTCACCGGTGATTGCGGACTCGTCGATCGAGGCTTGGCCTTCGGTCACGATACCGTCAACCGGGACGGACTCACCGGAACGGACTACCAGGATGTCGCCAGTGACGACCTGGTCAGCCGGAATCTGTATCGCTTGGCCGTCACGCTCAACGGTTGCATTTTTAGGAGCTAGGTCAATCAGCGCAGAGATGGCACTCGTAGTCTTGCCTTTGGCGCGGGCCTCAAAGAATTTGCCCAGGGTGATCAGCACCAGGATGGTGCCCGCAGAGTCAAAGTAGAGGTTGTTCATCATGATTTGATGGGCAGCCTCGACGTCTGCTACACCGAGTGCCGATGCCATCTGGTAGACTCCGACCATACTGTAGGCAAAGGAGGCCGAAGAGCCCAGAGCGATCAACGAATCCATATTCGGTACGCCGTGGAAGAGCGACTTGAAGCCCATCGAGAAATAGGAGCGGTTGATAAAGATCAGGCACATCGCGAGCATCAGCTGCGTGATCGCCGATGCCATCATCCCCTGCATTCCGGCAAGGCCCGGGATCTCAGGCCAGCTGAACATCGGACCCATGGCAAGGTAGAACAGCGGCACACCGAAGATGATCGACCCGATCAGCTGCCTGCGCTTGGCGTCCACGGCCTTCTGCGCAGCGATCGCGGGATCGACGAATGCCAAAGCCTTCGTGTTGACCTTTGCCTGGCGCATCTTCGCCCCGTAGCCCGCCTTATCGATCGCCTCTACGACCTTCTGCGCGGTTTTGGGCTTTCCGTCGTACACGAGCTCCATCGAATTCTTTAAGAGGTTCACATTCGCTTCCTGCACACCCGCAACGGACTGCGCCGCCTTGTGGACATGTGCCTCGCAGGCCGCACAGGTCATGCCGGTGATATCGAACATGTCCTTGTGAAGTGTTTTGGTAGCCATACTTCCTTCTTTCAATATACCCTTATGGGGTATATACCGACCATACCAATCCTCTGCAGTCATTAACAAAAACAGCAGGAATGGAGTGCTCTGACCCACTCAATAAAACTTCTTGAAGAGGTCCATGACCTCATCGACGATCTCAGTATTGCCTTCCTGCACCTGTTCGACCACACAGGTCTCAAGGTGGTCGCGCATCACTTCGCGCGAGATCGCCTTCACGGCGCTCTCCACCGCTGCGAGCTGCGTCAGCACCTCGCCGCAGTAGCGGTCGCTGTCAACCATGTTCTTGATGCCATTCAGCTGGCCGATTACACGGTTGACGCGGCGCTCAACGTCCTTTTTTAGGGCATCCGAACGGGGCGTCTGCTTATAGTGCTCTATCGTATGCGGAGCAGGTTTTGTAACGGTCTGAGGAGCGCTCGTCATTTTTGTTGCCATACTCATATCTCCTCGTCTCTCGTTTTATTCTCACGCTCAGTATATACCCCTTAGGGGTAGTATTAATCGAGAATCTGAGATTCTATGAGCATGTGCCGACTATGTGGCGGGCACTACCGTATGGTTACTCTCTAACGCTATTCGATTGAATCCGGCTCAACCGGTTCGTCGTCCCCCTCAAGCTGCGGATGCACAGAGGTGTCCTGCTTCTGTGCCTTACGCGCTTCCTTAAACTTCTCCTTCATCGTCGGATTCTTGTCGGTGAGTTTGCGAATTGTCAGTTCGTCTGCCTTATCGTTGGCTAACCTCAGCTGGCGTTCAGAGGAAGTGAGGTTCTTCTTCACTTTATTCAGATGGTCGATCGTCTTATCGATCTCATCAATCGCGGCTTCAAACTTATTGGCTGCAGTCTGATAGTTCTTCGAGAACCTGTTCTTAAAGTCATCGAGCGAATTTTCAAAGTTGGTGATATCGATGTTCTGCTGGCGTATCTCGGAAAGCTCCTTGCGATCAGCGAGGGAGTTCAGGGCTGCGTTGCGCAGCAGCGTGATCATCGGGATAAAGAACTGGGGACGGATCACGTACATCTTCGGATAGGCGTAGGACACATCTACAATCCCCTGGTTGTAGAGCTCACTGTCCGGCTCCAACATGCTGCACAGCACCGCGTACTCACACTTCTTATTGCGGCGATCCCGATCGAGCTTGCTGAAGAAGTCCTCATTCCTATGTTTGTTTTTCCGAGCGGATTCCTCGTCCTCATTCTTCATCTCAAACATGATGGAGACGATCTCGATGCCGCTTTCAGGATCCTTCTCACGGTAGACGAAGTCCCCTTTGCTGCCGTCAACGACGTCGTTGTCCTTGTGGAACTCCGCGTTTCTGAAGGCGGTCGCACGCCACTTGTTGAATTCGTTGAGGCAATGCTGCTCCAAGGTCTCCCCAATCAGCTTCGTAGAGAGATGTGCGCGCTGGTTGCGCAACCGCTCGATCTCATCGTCCTTGTCGCGGATGATAACGTCCTTGCCCTGCATCTTCTCTGTGAGTTGCTGCTTGAGGGAGGCCTCCACCTGCTCCCGTTCGAGCTTGGCGGCCTTCACTTCCCCCTCAAGGGAAGTGTTCTTCTGTGCCAACTCAAAGGTGGCTCTGTTGACTGCCAGCTCCTTTTGGTTCTGATAGTCTTTGTCACGGGCCGCGGCCTCAGCCTGAAGCTTTGCGATCTGCTCTTTGTAGTCTGCCACCGACTTCGTCAAGCGCGTCTCGCTCTCAGCGTTAGCCCGGGCAGCATCCTGTCTCGTCGAAGCTAGATCATTCTTCAGCTGCACGATCTGCGCTTGGAGATTGGCTTCACGGTTCTGGCGCTCAGCTTCCGCCCGCTGCTTTTGGCTCTCGAGCTGCTGTTTCAGAAGCTGGATCTGCTGGTCGTACTGGGAAGTCAACTTTTCCAGCTGCACCTTCGACTCGGCCTTCAGAGTCTCCTGCGCGCTCTTCTGGTTTTTCTCCATGAGCTCCTCGCGTTCCTTGAGCTCACGCGAGAATTCCTCGTCACGCACCTGTTGCGCAATATGGGCGTAGTCGTCCTTATCGACCTGAAAGACGTGTCCGCAGTAGGGGCATCTGATCTCTGGCATAGCGGCCTCCTCAAATAAGATTCTTATACCTCTAGCCTACCGTAGGGAGGCTAGAGAAATACCAAAAAGGCGTGTCTCACAGGATACCCTGCAAGACACGCCTTCAATCAGTTATATGGCTGCAAACGGTTAGTTCTAGTAGTCGTAGCTATTGAGGCTGCCAAAGCCGTCAAACGGGTTTGAGCTGCTACTGCCGTTGTCGCCACCCTGGCCGAAGCCGAAGATATCGTTTCCGGAGTTGTTCTGGTTCTTCTGATTCTGGGTTGTCATCTTCCCCTCATCGGATCCCAACGTGACGGAAACCGTCTGCTCCCGTCCATTTCTCACGAGCGTGATCTGTACCGTGTCACCCACATTGTGCGAGCGGATCGCGAGGATCAAGCCGTCGGCAGAGGTGATCTGCTGATCGTCTACGGCGGTGATAATGTCACCACGCTGGATGCCTGCGGAATCCGCCGGGCTGCCGGAAGTGACGTTCACCACGTACGCACCGCTCGTGGTGCCAAGATTATAGCGCTGGGCTGCCGCAGAGGTCACAGTCTGCATCGTAAGGCCGATGTAGGGGTGCACCACGGTCTGGCCAGAGAGGATCGTGTTTGCCACTTGAATCGCGTAGTTAGCCGGGATTGCAAAGCCGATGCCGGCGTTAGAGCCGCTCTCGGACTCAATCAGGGTGTTGATACCGACAAGCTGCCCCTGGTCGTTGACGAGCGCACCGCCGGAGTTGCCCGGATTGATAGCCGCATCGGTCTGGATCAGGTTCGTGTAGATCGTGTTGCCGGAAGTGGATTGCATCATCGTTGAACGGTACAGTGCGGAGACGATACCAGTGGAGACGGACTGCTCAAGGCCGTACGGGCTGCCGATTGCCATGACCCACTGGCCCATAACGAGCTGAGAGGAGTCGCCGACCTCGATCGGGGTGACCGAGGCTCCCTGCAGGTCCGCACGGATCACGGCCAGATCAGAGGACTCATCGGAGCCCACCACAGAGGCGGTATAGCTCGTGCCCTCGATCGTCACCGAGATGGAGTTTGCTCCGTCAATCACATGATAGTTAGTCAAAATGTTGCCGTCGGTGTCCAGCATGACGCCAGAGCCTAAACCGGAGGCATTGTCGCTGGTCGCATAGATCGAGACGACCGACGGGACCGCCTTGGCCGCTACGGCCTCAGCCGTTGAGGTGTCTTCGGAATTCGGCGTGATCGTGATCGTCTGGTTGGAGCCGGAATTTCCGCTGTTCACGCGGATCGTGCGGCCGACGAATCCACCCAAGCGCAGAACTAGGAAGAGCGCCAGGGCGCCGACTATGCCGCCACAGATCGCAATCAGGACCGGGTGGTTACGGTGTTTCTTTGGTTCCTTTCCCGGTTTCGGATCTGGATTCTGGTTTGTGTCCACTACCGGGGATGGGGGTGTCACCGGGCTTTGACGCGTCGCGGCGTCGTTCCCGTCCACACCTGGGACAGGAGGCCGATCCCCATTGTCAATTTCCATCTGGATTCCTTTCTCATAGCGCACGGAACTTCCATGCGCACATCGTCGTGGCCGCCTTGCTTTGGTTCATCATGTGAATATTGTTACCCAATGAAGCTGAAAGAAGCCGGAATCTAAAAGTAAATCCTGTTTTAACACGTCGGTGATACAACACGTTAAGCTTCCTGAGGTACCGTGTTCCCCTCCTGCTACCTGCACGTTCAGGGAGATTTCAGTTCAGGGTAGTGCGGGTAACCGCAGACACCGTGCACACCTATCTCTATAAAAAGAGCATCCCTGCCGCCAGAGATGCCCGAACTCGCCTACATCTTAAACAGATAGCCGACGCCACGCACCGTCACGATATGGTTTGCGATCTGCGGTCCCACCTTCGAGCGCACACGACGGATGTGGACATCGACGGTACGGGTACCGCCACAGTACTCAAAGCCCCACACCCGATGCAGCAAGGTCTCCCTTGAGTACGCACGCGAGGGGTGCGTCACCAGGAAGGAGAGCAGGGAGTATTCCATCAGTGTCAGATCAACCGGCTTATCGTCGATATAGACCTGATACGTTGCGAGGTTGATCGTCATATTGTCAACCGACACAATATCCGCCGGTCCACTTTCCTCGTTGGGCCACAGCAGGCGGGAACATCTGAGCTCATACTCCGCTTCGTTGGCGGTTGCGAGGGTGAAGTCACACTTCCCCTGTACCGGGAGATGGAGGGAGTTAATCTTATCCGCATCGGTGACAAAGAGCTCAGGTATGAACCCATTGTCCACGACATAGGTGTCAATAGCGTTGAAATCGTCCTGTTTCAGGCCGACGACATCGATAATCAGCAGGTCAAACTCGTGGCCTGACTTAATCGCCTCATCAAACGTTTCAGGCGTTGCAAGCAATATGGAGACATCGAGCTCACGCTGCAGGGCACGCATGCGCTCGTGGGTACGAGGGGTCTGCGCTATGAGGAGTATGTTCTTGTGGTGCATAGAACTCCCCAATCCAAAAGAGAAATGAACTTTTAAAAATACTCTAGTTCAGATTAGCACACATCTTTCAAAGAAAAGAGACAAGATCCCCATTTGATTGAAGGTTACGCAGATCGTACCACACCCCCCAGAGATACCCTCTGGGGGGTGTGACAGAGATGCCGACCAATTCTCTCTGTGGCCTGCTTAGATGACTTGACCGAACCACTTGGCCTCAAGGTCATCGTGTGTTCCGTCGTCCTGGATCTGCTGCAAGGCGTCGTTGAGCGCATTGAGGAGCGCCTGGTTATCCTTGGAGACCGCGATACCGTACTGGTCCCCCGTGGGGATCTGCAGGCTCACATACAGATCGTCGTAGGAGTTCGAGCACAGGTAGCTCACGACCGGCAGATCCGCAATCGCCGCGGTATAGAGGCCTGAGGAGACGCCGGTCAGGGCCTGCACCGGGTCATCGAGCGCCACGATCGACGCTTGGTTGAGGTTCTCCTGCGCCCACGCTTCCCCGGTGGTGCCCGCCTGGGCTGCGATCTTGTTGTCAGCGACATTGAGCTGTTCGCGGGTTACCTCACCGGCGCTCTTGGGAGTCACGATCCCCAGGTTTGCATCGATATAGGGATCTGAGAAATTGATCAGCTGCTTGCGCTCATCGGTGATCGTGATGTTTGCGACGCCTACATCCGCTTTGCCACCCGCCTGAATCGCAGGAATGATCGTGTCGAATTTGGTCGGCGGGAGCCAGGTGGATTCCAGTCCCATCCTGTCCGCAATCGCCGCCATCAGATCCACCTCAAACCCTACGGGTTCGTTGGTGTCCGTAGAAAGTGAACTGAAGGGTGGGTTGGCCATATCGGAGACGCAGGTCAGCTTCCCCTCTTCGACCAGATGCAGATCAGAAGGGTCATAGGATTGATCGGCGCCTTGGGGCTGGTTATTGTCGCTAGAACAAGCCGCAAGGGTAGCCGCTGCTAGCCCTCCTGTGCCCATAAGAAAGCTTTTTCGGGAGATGTTTGGTGAAGCCATAGTTGCGCTTCCATTCTTGCCTAAGTGTGCCAGACATATCTATTTGATATTGCCGAGGAACGAGGCAGTCCGCTCGTTTTGAGGATGGTCGAAAACATTCTCGGGAAGCCCCTGCTCGACGACGACGCCGCCTTCCATAAAGGCCACACGGTCAGCGACCTCACGGGCAAAGCCCATCTCATGCGTCACCACGACCATCGTCATCTTCGAATTCTCAGCGAGGTCACGGATAACGTCGAGGACGCCGCGGACCAGCTCAGGATCAAGGGCGCTCGTCGGCTCATCGAACAGCAGGACTTCTGGGTGCATCGCCACGGCGCGCGCGATTGCGACACGCTGCTGCTGTCCGCCGGAAAGCTGCGCCGGCTTGAAGTCAGCGCGGTCTGCCAGCCCTACAGCATCCAACTGTTTCAATGCCTCCTTTTCAGCCTCTTTCTTCGATTTCTTCAGCACTTTGACTGGCGCGAGCATCACGTTCTCTTTCGCGGTCAGATGGGGGAAGAGGTTGAAGTTCTGAAAGACCATCCCCAAGTGTTGCCGTAGTTTCACCACATCGGTCTCATCGGTGCCGGTAATCTCGTTGTCATTGATCAAGATGTGGCCCGCGGTCGGTACCTCCAAGAGGTTGATGCAACGCAGCATCGTGGATTTGCCGGAGCCGGAGGGCCCCAAGACCACGACCACCTCGCCTGGCCACACATTGAGATTCACGTCGCGCAGGACCGGCACCACGCCGTCGAAGGTCTTGTTGAGGTGCTCGATGCGGATGATCGGGTGCTCACCTTCAGTGAACTCATGCCGGGTCAGAGACTTATCGTGCTCATAGCCCTCCTTGGCTGCCACGTCGGCGGAAAGCGCATCAGGTACCGCCGCGATCGTCGCAGTTGCTGCTCTATGTCTAGGCATAGATGCCACCTTCTTCGTGGATCGGGTGCGAGCGGAACGGACCCGTCAGCGTAGCGAGGACGTCTGCACCTGAGAGCTTGCCCTCTGCGTGGGAAGCGACAAACTCCAGCTTGGTGTCCTTCTCAGCGGTTGCAGTACTCGTCGTAGCACCCTTCTTACCCGCATTCGGACGGGGGCCGTCACCGTTCTCGGCGCGCGCCAAGTTGCGCTCGATGATACCGACAACCTTGATCAGTGGCAGTGTCACGATCAGGTAGTAGATTGCAGCCGCCATGTACGGCGTCATGTTGCCGGTCACAGTCGTCAGGTTCTTGGAGTACATCATGAGCTCCATCACGCCGACAGAGGACAGAAGCGAGGTGTCCTTGTAGGCGGTGATGAAGTCGGAAGTGACGGTCGGCAGCACTCTGCGGATCGTCTGCGGCAGAATGACGCTCATCATGGTCTGTGAATGGCTCATGCCGAGGGAGGCTGATGCCTCATACTGCCCCTTCGGGATGGACTGGATGCCGGCGCGGAAGATCTCTGCCAGGTAGGCGGAGGAGTTCACAGCCATTGCGATCCCGCCGAGCAGGTAGTTGTTCACGTTGATGCTCAGCATCGGCAGACCGAAGAAGAGGATGTAGATCTGAAGGAACAGCGGCGTACCACGCAGGATATTGATGTAGATGACTGCGATCGCACGCACGACCTTGTACTTTGAGAGCTTCATAAATGCGAAAAGCATGCCTAGAAGCAGCGCGAACGGGTAGCACAACACCGTCAACAGCAGGCAGACAATCCACCCATTGAACAGGGAGGAAAACGATGTCAGCAAGAGCTGGGGGCGCAGGAACATGTTCAGGAACGGCACGGAGTTCCAGGCCTGCGCCCAAGCCTGTCCGTTCAGGAAGGTCACTGCAGACTGCAGCGGCGTATTCGCGATCGTTGAGATCGTCGGAGACGCCTGCAGGTCCTGGGTACCCTGATCGGTCTCGTAGGTACCGGTGATCTGGACGTCGCCGCCGTCGCTCGGGAACTTCATGCCCTCGATCTCGAGGCGCAGGAGTGATCCCGAGGGGATTGGATTATCAAAGCTGATGTTGATAGAGCTGCCCGAAGGCGTCGCGGTTGCACTGACCGGGATACGGGTCAGCCCATCCAACACGGTCACGCGTGTGGTGGAGCCCTCAAAGGTGCCATCGCTCGGCAGCGTCAAGGTTACCTCGCAGACCTCTTCCCCGTCGTCTACGGTGCCTTCCCAGGTCAGGCGAGTTGCGATGCCACCGATTACGGATGAGCCACCATCCTCATTCGGGCGTGCGGTTGCGTTTGAGACTGTGATCGCCTCCGCCTGCGTTGGTGTAATGACCACGCTCAGGCCTAGGAGTGCCACGCACACCGCCAGCAGTGTCATAAAAAACACAGGTCTCCTATGCGCTGGTGTTATACTCTTCGACTTCATCGTTGTCTTAAGTACTCCTCAATCGAAGAAGGCTCCGCATTCGGTGCCTTCCAAACACTATCGTGCAGCCTTGGTTTCATGAGATCGTGGTACCGAACCACTTGATCTGCAGGTCATCCATCGTGCCATCGTCTTTGACCTCCTGGAGCGCCTGGTTGAGGGCCTTGGTCAGGTTCGGGTTGTCCTTGCTGACGCCGATGCCCATCTGCTCACCTGTGGGGATCTGCTGTGCGATCACGAGGTCAGTGTAGGAATTTGAGACCATGTTTGAGGCGACCGGCAGATCGATCACCGCCGCATCGTACTGTCCCGTCTGTACACCGGTCAGGCACTGGATGTAGTCATCGAGCGGCACATACTGCGCATTTGACAGGTTCTCCTGTGCCCAGTCACCGCCGGTGGTGCCAGACTGTGCGCAGACGCGTTTGCCATCCGCATTCAGATCGTCGATCGTCGTGCCGGATGCTGTGCCTGGCACCACGATCGCCTGGTTGGAATCGAGGTAGGGGTCCGTAAAGTCGATCTCCTGCTCACGCTGATCGGTGATCGTCATGCCCGTGATACAGCAGTCGGCTTTGCCGCCTGCCTTGATGAGCGGCACGATCGTATCGAACTGCTGGGACGGGAGCCACTCAGACTCGAGGCCCATCTTGTCAACCAGGGCAGAAGCTAAGTCAGGGTCAAAGCCCTGGATCTCACCGGTGTTTTTGTCCATGGATTCAAAGGGTGGGAATGTGGCGTTGCAGACGCAGGTCAGCTTGCCGTCATTGACCAGGGTATAGGAGCCATCGTCCGCAGCCTGCTGCTGGTCTGAGTTGGACTGCCCGCAGCCGGCGAGCGCAGAGGCGCCGACAACGCCAACGCCGAGCATACCTGAGACTTTGAGGAAATTTCTACGGGAAATATTGTAGATAGGAGCCATCGTCTGACCTTCCTTTTATAGCGACGTGTACGTGGGAGAAAGCCTATCCCGAGCATATCTTTTGCTCGTTGTTTAGAGTGTTGTAACGCTAAATAGATAAAACAAAATGTTTGAGGCCCGTTCTTTAACCGTTTTGTCATGTTTTGAACTCAATATTTAGCCAAATCATACTCTACATTATGCGTGAAATATGCCTCAATAGTCATTTTTGCGCATATTAATACAGAAAAACAATGAAACGTTCGGGTAGCGGTATACCCGTTTTCGCCTCAAGACTGTCACTTATACATCACTGTAAAACCACTGTTTACACATACGGGGCAGCTCTGTGTCCGCCCCGTTTCTGTCTCTCTGCGCGGTTAATCCCCGCTAAAAACCGGCGTAGTAGTGCTTGCGCTCCCAGTCGGTTACCGTGGTGTTGTAGTCGTCCCACTCTTTGCGCTTGCTGGAGACCAGGTAGTCGCAGATGTGGTCGCCGAGCACCTCGTGGCAGAACTCTGACTGCTCAAAGAACTCGATCGCCTCACGCAGATCATGCGGCAGGCGTCTGACACCCTTCTTCGCGAGTTCAGCCTCTGAGGCGTAGATATCCTCGGTCGTGGCTTCGCTTTGGAGCTTCATCTCCCCCTCGATGCCTTTGACGCCCGCAGCAAAGGTGAGTGCCAATACAAGATAGGGGTTGCAGGTGGGATCAGGTCCCCTGAGCTCAACTCGTGTGGACTGATGCTTGCCCGGCTTGTGCATCGGCACCCGTACGAGCGCGGAGCGGTTCCGGTGTCCCCAGGTGGTGTAGCAGGGCACCTCAGAGTTGGGGCGCAACCGCTTGTAGGAGTTGACCGTCGGGTTCGTAATCAGCGTGCACTCCGGCGCATAGTGTAGGATACCCGCGATAAAGTGGTTAGCAAGCTCGGAGAGGTGATCCGGATACTTGGAGCTCGGACCCCAGAAGAGGTTGTTCCCGCCCTTGTCCATCAGGGACTCGTAGAAGAACATCGCGGAGCCTTCAGTATCGGAGAACGGTTTCGGCATGAACGACGCAAAGAAGCCGTTGGCAAAAGCTTCCTGCTTGATGACAAGGCGGGCAGTCATGATGTTGTCCGCACAGCCCAAGGCCTCCGAGTAACGCAGCTCAATGCCGTTCTGTGAGGGAGCCTGGGCATGGAAGGAGTACTCCACAGGAATGGACATCCGCTCGAGCATGAGGGTGGTATCGCGTCTCAGGTCATGGGCAGAGTCCCACGGTGTCAGATCGAAGTAGCTCGCCTGATCGGAGAGCACCGGATCCTGCGAATCCTTGAAATAGAAGTACTCGATGCGGGGCGCGGCGAAAGGCACATAGCCCTTAGCGTCAAGACTGTTGACCACACGGTTCAGTACCTCACGCGGATCGCCCTCGAAGGACTTTCTATCTGGGGTCCTGACGGAACAGAACATCCTGGCGGCGCCGTTTTCTGACTGTCTCCATGGCAGCACCTGGAAGGTATCCGGCTCCGGAAAAGCGAGCATATCGGATTCCTCGAGCGCCGCAAACCCGTCGACGGCAGAGCCGTCAAAACCGACGCCCTCCCCAAAGGCCTCCTCGAGGTCTTCCGGTGAGATCGCAAAGGACTTGAGGTTTCCCGACACATCACAGAACCATAGGCGAACAAAGCGAATATTGCGCTCTTCGACGGTACGCAAAACAAAGTCGATATCTTTCTGGCTCGGCATTTGTTTCCCTCTCGACACTTAGGCAGCCGCACGTGATACACGCGCGGCTGCCTTCTATACTTTTTTATCCGGTTTCACTTTTGCATACCCGTGTTTCATGCGTGTTTCAAAACATCGACGCCTTCGCGACTGAGAGAAACCGCAGGATTGCACACCATTCACACGCCGTTCACCTACCGTTCGCGGGTACACTTTTGACCCAGCTTGTTGCAACTCGGTCGCGGTATCGCATACGGAAACCCACCGGTCACGCGGACTTGTGCTGCGTGGTCTCACCGGCCCCCTTAGCCTTCAGTGCATCCTCGACGTCTGAAACCATGGTTTTAGCGACCGGACACTCACCGCCCGTATACGCAGCGGTGCAGGTACCTGACGCAGCGCAACCGTCACAGCCCTTTTTTGCGTTTTTTACAGAGGAACGGATGGCGAAAATAAATGCCAAACCAACTGCGGCTATGATTACAATATCTAGTGCGTTCATAGAGGAGACCTCCTCTGGTTCGACCTTGAAGTGTTATTGTTAACCTATGGTTACTATACCCTTCTTGGCTATCATGTAAGAGACGCTCCATGCGTCTTTTACAAAATTATATAGGTTAGTCACGGCAAACGAAACGGAAGGGAAAGCTATGGCAGACGATCAGAACATGCACCTCGTTATTATTCGTCACGGTGAGTCTGAGTGGAACAAGCTCAACCTCTTCACCGGGTGGACTGATGTCGACCTGACAGAGACAGGCCGTCAAGAGGCAGCTGCCGGAGGCAAGGCACTGAAGGACCAAGGCTATGATTTCGACGTATGCTACACGTCCTTACTGAAGCGCGCGATTCACACGCTGAACATCGTCCTCGATGAGATGGACCGCAACTGGTTGCCTGTCTACAAGACCTGGCGCCTCAACGAGCGTCACTACGGCGCACTCCAGGGCCTCAACAAGGCCAAGGCCGCTGAGGAGCACGGTGAGAAGCAGGTTTTGATTTGGCGCCGTTCCTTCGACGTCCAGCCGCCTGCACTGGAGCCGGGCGATGAGCGCGACCCGCACATCCAGCCGATGTTCCGCGACGTCCCGAAAGAAGACCTGCCCTACACCGAGTGCTTGAAGGACACCATCGCCCGTGCATGGCCGTACTTCGAGCAGACCATCAAGCCGCAACTTGAGGCCGGCAAGCGCGTTCTGATCGCCGCCCACGGCAACAGCCTGCGCGCCCTCGTAATGCAGCTCGAGCACCTCACCCCGGATCAGATCCTTAAGGTCAACATCCCGACCGGCGTTCCGTGCTCCTATACCTTTGATAAGGACTGGAACATCACCGACAAGCACTACATCGGCGATCCTGAGACCATTGAGAAGAAGATCCAGGCTGTCGCGAACCAGGGCAAGGCCAAGAAATAAGGCTTAGTACCTGATAGGCCGGGGGCTCGCGTCTCCGGCCGCTTTATTGCCGCTAGTCGCGATCCTTCGCAGGCAGAATCTCGATGCGTTGCCCATCCGGCTCCACGATGAAGTACAGTCTCATCTTCGAATTCTCTTTCTGAGTGCACCCCATCTTCATATAGCGTTCGTGGTAAGCGTCAATATCATCCACCTCAAGGCGGCGTGGGTGTCATTGCCGCCGTTGTCATACGGCTCAGCCCTCCACAGTTCCAGGTCAGCTCCAGCTCACATGGGGAGATGCCGTTTTCCATAAAAGTATTGGTCCAGGGTCCATCGGCCGGACCGGATTCCCACACCACATGAAATCCCAGCGCTTCCTGATAAAATGCAGCCTAACAGTCTAGATACCAGGTGATAGTGTACCTATGTCGAGCTGCGGAGGCTTGCGTCGGCCATCATCATATGGCGAAGCACTCTTGCAGTTTCAGGCCACCGGCCACGGGCTTGATTGACCCAAAAGAGCTCGGCCTACCAGTTGAGGTAGCTTTTGTATGCTGGCCATCGACATATCTGTGAAGCGCCAGATTCACCCGTTGTCTAGACTGTTAGAAAATGCAATCGTCTTCGCTTTGCCCACCATATGCGTGCAGCGATACACAAACTTTGCCTGCATAGACCCTCCTTAAGTCATATTTCGACCTTTCACGATACCAAACCGCCCAAGCTCACCGAGGGTGTATCGCAGGATGCTGCGTTTCGTCCTGAAGAACAAAAAATCGCCAGTGGGAAGGGAAACCCACCGGCGATGATAATGGCCAATCCTGTCAGGGAGAGGATCCGACAGGTGACCTCTGGTAAAAACAAGGTTGGTCTGTGCCGCATTTGTCAACCATATATAACTTATCACAAGACCCTAGCAAGTTAACCCACAGTTACTTGTGTACACACACCCTACACAAATGCGGTCCCACGATCATTTTTCACTCAGGAAGGTACGAGGTAATCATCGAGAGCTCGCCTGAAAACTCCATAGTCCCTGCATCGGAGAGCGCCAGGAAGTGGCTTCCCTTCTTCAAGGGATATTCTTTGCCCAGCACTTTCACCAAGCCCTCGCCGCCATACACGCTGACGCACATGAAGGGCCACTTCTGGTCTACGGACTTGGCCTCTTTCACACGGATGCGGTCGACGACGAACTTGTCGCAGCGCATGAGCTCAGTGACCCCATCCACCTCAGGAGCCGTGACCTCACCGGAGGTTGGCGGCACCTGGCTGAAGTCCACCACATCGCAGGCCTGTTCGATATGAAGCTCGCGCTTTGTCCCATCCGGCTGCACGCGGTCGTAGTCATATACACGGTAGGTGATATCGGAGGACTGCTGAGTTTCGATTGCGAGGCAACCGCCACACAGCGCATGGATCGTCCCAGGGTTGACTGCAAAGAAGTCACCAGTTTTGACCGGGATCTTATTCAGCAGATGGTCCCAGTCCCCCGCTTCCACCATCTTCCGGAACTCGTCAGCGTTCTTTGCATGCTGGCCGATAATGATCTGGGATCCGGAGTCTGCGTGGACGATATACCAGCACTCTTTCTTTCCCAGGGATCCGTTCTCATGCTCCGCGGCATAGACATCGCCCGGGTGGACCTGCACCGACAGGCTCTCATGGGTGTCCAGGATCTTGATCAGCAGCGGGAACTTACCCCGATCTCCTAGGCAGTTGCCAAAGAGGTCGCGCCGGGCAGCCCAGAGCTCGTCCAAGTGCAGTCCCTCAAAGGGGCCGCCTTCGATCGCGCAGTCTCCTGCGGGGTGGGCAGAGATCGCCCAGCACTCCCCGACGTTCCCATCCGGAATGGTATAGCCAAATTCCGTGGCAAGCTTTCTGCCACCCCAGATCTTCTTCACAAAGACCGGCTTCATAAACACGAGGCCGACGTTTTCCGCATCCAATTGAGCCATAGCAAGCTCCTTTTTCTTTCACAGGTATACCGATACGAACAAATTCATTGTTGCATTCAGTATATAAAAAGAAAACTTGCGCCATAGCAACCACGGTACAAGCTTTCGCGGCCTTATTGTTTTGCAGCGTTCTGCTTTTGGTGTTTGCTGCCTTACTTATGCTTCGCCCGCCACACACGCGGCGTCTCCCCCATCGTATCGACAAAGGCCTTAGTGAACTTGGAGGGGTTGACATACCCCACTGAAGAGGCTACTTCGGCAATCGTGAGATCCGTGTCCAGGAGGGTCTGCGCCGCCTGCTTGATGCGGTAGGTGCGGTACCACTGGTAGATGGAGGTCCCGAACGTCTCACGGAAGGCTTCCTTGAGGACGGTGCCTGAGGTGTCGCAGCGCATCGCGAGCGTGTTGATTGTGATCGGTGTTGCAACATTGTCCATCAGGATCTGCTGCGCGCGGTAAGCGAGCTCCACGTGGCTCAGGTGCGTTGAGCGGCGGTGCTTCTCCTCGTTGGGGTTTGCGGGCTTGGCATCGGATTTCCCCAAGTGCTGCAGGATTTCCAGGACCTTCAGGCGATAGGTATTCTTCGAGGCGCTGGTGTGGCCGAAGCACAGGGCTTCACACGCCTCCTCAAGCTCCTCAGATCGGTTCAAGACCTGCATCTTCTCCGTTGCGGAACAGAGTGAGAGGATCTGCGTCGGATCCACCCCGAAGCTCGTGAGCAGCCGCCTCGTCGCGGCCTTGAGGTTTTTCTTGATCGTCAACCCCACACCGGCGACGTATCCGACCGGACAGCGGATCACGATTTTCTTTTCCGCAAGCGCGCCGAGGCCGATCTCATTTTCCTGCAGGACTGCAGAGAGCTCGTCGACACGGTCAAGCTCGACAGAGCCCTGCTTGCAGTAGCAGATATTCATAGAATTCCTGAGATTGATCTGCGGCGGGATATCATAGAACGCTCCCAACACCCGTGATTTGATCTCAAACTGCACCATCGTGATCCCCGGGAAGAGCTCGATGACCGAGGCGCGCCCCTTTGCGTTCTCACGCGACGAAAAAGTGAAATGTACGGACGTAGAAGCTTGATGGTGTTCGTCAGTTACTAAAAAATTTGAATATTGCTGCGCACTGTTCCAGGCGCGGGGCAACTCGGCAGACCCCATAGGCTCCTACTCCTTACAGCAAGCCGAGCACTGTCGGCAACATTTCCCGACAGTGCTCGGCACAGGTATTCACCAGTCCGTATTTAATTCTACGCTACCCCAGCGTCCAGTGAATTCAAAATCTTACTGTCTTCCTTCCACTTAGGAGTCGGTTTTGCAACCTGGTAGACGATCAGCACCAGGAACACGAAAGCGGCCACCGTCCAGAAGCTGAAGTTGCCGAGGGCGAAGAGCTCCCAGAACTGGTTGATCATCAGACCGACAACCCAAGCGAAGCCACACTCGTAGCCGATTGCGAACCAGAACCACTTCGGGTCAGCCATCTGCGTGCGGATCGTACCGATTGCTGCAAAGCACGGTGCATCAAGCAGGTTGAAGGCAACGAACGCGCACATCGCACCGACGTGCAGAATGCCTGTAGCATCCGTGAACATCGTCGCAAAGCCGTTCCACATCGTGACGGAGGATTCCGTTGCCTCACCGAGGCCGTAGAGGGAACCGAAGGTACCAACCAGGTTCTCCTTAGCGATAAGAGCGGAGAGGGTCGTTGCGGTTGCCTGCCAGGTACCGCAGCCGAGCGGTGCGAGGATGAAGGAGAGCGCGCCGCCGATGCCAGCGAGCAGGGAGTAGTCCATGTAGTCGTCCCCTGCACCTTCCATATCCTCGAGGAAGCCAAAGGCGCCGGAGCCGCCTTCCCAGCCTGCTACGCCGAAGCGTGAGAGGACCCAGATGCCGACCGCAGCCGCGAAGATGATCGTAGCGGCCTTCTTGATGTAGGCGCTCACGCGCTCCCAGATGTGCAGCCACCAGGATCTCGGTGATGGCATATGGTAGCTCGGAAGCTCCATTACGAACGGAGCTGGCTCACCCGCGAAGGGTTTGGTCTTCTTCAGCATGATTGCGGAGAGGATGATTGCGCCAAAGCCCATGAAGTAAAAGAGTGGAGCGACCCACCACATGCTGGAGCCACCGGCGAGGACACCCATAACCAGGGCGATGATCGGGGTCTTAGCGGAGCACGGGATCATAGTCGTAAGCATTGCGGTCATACGGCGGTCTTTTTCATTCTCGATCGTCTTGGTAGCCAGGACACCCGGGACGCCACAGCCGGAGGAAACGATCATCGGGATGAAGGACTTGCCGGAGAGCCCAAAGCGACGGAACACACGGTCCATAACGAAGGCGACACGGGACATGTAGCCACAGTCCTCCAGGAAAGTCAAAAGTACGAAGAGCATGAACATCTGTGGGATGAAGCCGAGTACTGATCCCACACCACCGATCACGCCTTCGACCACGAGTGATTTGACCACATCGGACACGCCGATAGCTGTGAGGCCGTCCTCAGCTGCATCGGGGATGGACTGTACGAATCCGGAGTAATCCTCAGGGGCCGGCTCGTCTTCCAGCGTGTCAACCGCGTTGGTGAAGTCCGCGTAGGTGACCGTCGGTATCGTATCGAGGGTCTGTCCCTCTGCCAGCACCGGATTTCCGTCGCTGTCGAGCTTGGTGATAACCTCACCGTCGGTGTCGACGAAGTTGCCGTCTTCATCGGTAATCGGCACATCGTAGGCGACCACACCCTCTTCAGAAGCTGCTGTCTCAAAGGTCTGAACCGTCTGCTCGTCTTCTGGCGTCGGATCCTCGGCCTCGATTGCGTCCTGCACGCCGGCGGTGTCGATACCGTCGTCAGCAGCAGCGGCCAGGTAACCGGAGATTTGATCCGCAGAGTGCTGAGAGAACCACTCGTCGTGGTCGTTGTTGTACTGCTCCTCGCTCTGGCCGTTGACAAAGAAACCATCGCCGAACAGGTTGTCGTTGACCCAGTCAGTGGCTGCCTTGCCGACCGTCGCGATTGACAGCCAGTACACAAAGGAGATCACCACGATGAAGATCGGGATACCGAGCCAGCGGTTCGTGACCACCTTATCGATCTTCTCGGAGGTGGTGAGCTTCTTCGGAGCCTTCTTCACGCACGCCGCCATGACCGTCGCGATCCAGTCATAGCGGTCAGAGGTGATGATGGACTCCGCGTCGTCGTCGCGGTCGTCCTCGACCTTCTTGATGATCTTCTCACACTGTTCAAGTTCTACCTTGGTAAGGCCGAGCGGCTTAATCGCCTCGGCGTCGCGCTCGAAGACCTTGATGGAGTACCAAGTCACGAGCTCTGGCCTTGTCTTGTCAGCGATGATGGAGCTGATCTTGTCGAGGGCGTCGGAGACTTCCTTTGAGAAACAGTCGACTCCACCCGTGACCGTCTGATTCTTCGCAGCGGCGCAGGCCTGCTGAACGAGTTCTTTCAGGTTCTTGTTGTGCAGTGCGGATACCTCGACGACCGGAACCCCGAGCATCTTGGAGAGCTTGCGGGCGTCGACGACGTCTCCGCGCTCTTTCAGAAGGTCGCACATGTTGAGGCCCACCACAACCGGACGGCCGGTCTCGAGTACTTGGGTCGTCAGGTACAGGTTGCGCTCCAGGTTGGTTACATCGATCAGGTCGATGATTGCATCGGGCTGATCCTTCACCAGGTAGTCACGCGAGACGACCTCTTCCGGTGAATACGGGGACAGGGAGTAGATACCCGGAAGGTCTACGAACTCCACGTCCTTATCCTCGAGCCACGGTGCCTGTTTCTTCTCAACTGTGACACCCGGCCAGTTTCCCACGTACCCGTTTGAGCCCGTCAGCTGATTGAAAAGCGTTGTCTTACCGCAGTTAGGGTTGCCTGCAAGAGCAATAAAGCTACTTTCTCCCATCACAAACCTTTCTTCTCTTGTCGTGACGTGCACGGAAATAATTGAACCTCAGTATTGTTAGATGAAGCTTACTTGCTGACCAAAGAAAACGAGGCTCTTCGCCTCTGTGATTACTCGCCCTCGTGGACGTTTTCAACTTCCACGCAGCTCGCTTCATCTTTACGCACTGATAGCTCGTAGCCACGAACCGTCAGCTCGACCGGATCGCCTAACGGGGCAACTTTGCGCACGTAGATATCGGTCCCTTTGGTTAAGCCCATATCCATGATGCGGCGTTTGATCGCTCCGGTTCCGGCCAGTTTCTTGACCGTGCAGGATTGACCGACTTTGACATCTCTGAGTGTTGGCATTGCTCATTCCTCTCTAGTTCACCAGAATGTGTGAGGTCATCTGCCGATTTAAGGCAAAGGTCGCACCTTTGACCTTCACGATGCAGTCCCCGTTAACGTGCGAGACTACCCTGACTTCGGCGCCTTCGACGAATCCCATCGCTGCCATATGTTGGCGCAGCTCTTTGGATCCGCAGATTCGGCTGACCACCACAGCATCCCCCTCAGATACCATCATGAGTGGCAAATTCGCCGCCGAATGTGAACTCATACTGTTCGGCCTCATCTGGCTGCTCATTGTCTCTTCCACTATGCCCTCCTCACAGTACGGCTAGAAGTTAACTCATGCTTACCAATAAAGTATACTTCTTGTAACTTTTCAATCAACAACAAAGTAGCCTATCACTAACTTTTTACACTGTTCCAATTGTGGGTGTTAGAGCACTTTTCCCGACCTACCCTTTCCCCACTATGGAAAAAGTGCCCCGCCTCCCAAGGGAGACGGAGCACTGAGACACACCCGATGTACAAGAACCTCAGCCCGTGTTCTGGAGGCCCGCAGAGACCCCGGAGACGGTGCACAGGATCAGGAACAGGAACCGTTCGCGCTCCTCAGGCGTGAGCTTATCGTCGCCGCGGATTGTGTCGAGGGCCTTGACCTGCATGATGGAAAGCGCATTCACGAAGGGCAGGCGTGCATGTACAACCGGTCCTAAGACCTTAGAGTGCTGCAGCGGCTCGTCCTCGTTCAGGATGTTGAGCACCCACTTGCGGGTGAGCACCATCTCGTTCATTACCATCTCGGAGAGATCCGGACGGTCGCCTAAGCCCAGATACATCCAACCGATACGCTCGTCGGTCTTCGCGAGGGACATCTCGATGTTATCGATGAAGGTTTTAAAGAGCGGCCACTCCGCATAGGCACGGCGCAGCATGCCCAAGTCGTTGAGCTCTTCGCAGGCAGAGCCCAAGCCGTACCAAGCGGCGAGGTTGATGCGCGCCTGGCTCCAGCTGAAGATCCAGGGGATCGTGCGCAGATCGTCGAGGGACTTAGCACCCAGGCCACGCTTTGCGGGGCGTGAACCGATCGGCAGAAGGCCGATCTCAGCTAGCGGGGTCACCGTGGAGAACCACTCGGCGAAGCCATCCTGGTTCAGGAGCCTCATGTACGCCTCACGGGAGGATCTCTCGAGCTTTGCGGCTATCCCCTCGTACTTCTCGGTGTACTTGGTGTTGATCTCGCCGATCGAGGGAGCGCTGTGCAAGAGGGTTGCGGCTGCCACGGATTCGACGTGCCGGCGGGCCAGGACTTCATTGCCGTAGCGGGCAAAGATGATCTCGCCCTGCTCAGTCAGCTTGAAGCAGCAGTTGACCGAGCCCTTTGGCTGTGCCAACACCGCACGGTTTGCCGGGCCGCCGCCACGGCCGACCGCGCCACCGCGCCCGTGCATCAGCACGAGGTCGATATCGTTCTTCTTGGCCCACTCAGCGATGTTCTTCTGCGCCTCATGCAGCACCAAGGTTGCAGAGGTCGGGCCGGCGTCCTTCGAAGAGTCAGAGTAGCCAAGCATGACCTCAAGCCGACGGTTCGTCGCCGCCAGGCGGCGCTTTACATCCGGCAGCTGGATCATCTGGTCAAGCGTGTTGACCGCGTTCTTCAGGTCGTCTACCTGCTCAAAGAGCGGAATCACATCGAGGGTCGGGACATCCCTCGGATGGGCGAAGGAGAGCCTTGCCAGCTCGTAGACGTCCGCGATGTTCTGGGCGCTCTGCGTGAAGGAGATGATGTAGCGACGGGCGGCGTTGACGCCGTTGCGGCGCTGGATCGATCCGATCGCGCGGAAGGTGTCGATAACCTCTCTCGTCATCGGCTGCAGATCCCCATCACGGCTGTGCTCCTTGATGTCCTTGAGGGCACGCGTGTGCACGAGTGAGTGCTGACGGAACTCCATCTGTACCATATTGAAGCCAAAAGTCTCCGCCTGCCAGATCAGGGTCTGCAAGGGGCCATACGCCTCACGCTTCGCCCCGGCCTGCTCGAGCGAATCCTGCACGACTTTGAGGTCTGCGATGTACTCCTCAGCGTTGGAGTACATGAGATCTGCAGTACGGGTAATCGTCGCGCGCAGCCGTTCTGCCATCACCAGCATCACGGCACGGTGGAGCTCCTGGGCGGAGTGTTGCATCGCGCGGTGCGCGAGTTCCTCGTTCATCTCCACCTGATGGTTCCACAGGCTCTTGAGCTCCGCGGAAGGCTTCGTGGAGCCGCCCTCCATCGTAAGCGTCAAGCCCACTTTGTCGGTTACCTCTGCCAGAGTCCGCAGCATATGGATGCGGAATTTCTCCGCCACACGGCGAGAGACCTTTGCAGTCACGTTCGGGTTGCCATCACGGTCTGAACCGATCCAGCTGCCCAGACGGAAGAAGGCGGGGCAGATCGGCTTCACAGTGCCGGCTTTGTCGCCAAGCTCCCAGTCATCGAAGCGACGGTAGACTTTCGGGATCATATCGAAAAGGGTGTAATCGAACACGTCGATGATCGTGTCGGACTCCTCCACCGGCGTCGGCTTCTTCGCGGCAATCGGATTCGTCCGGTAGAGTGAATCGATCTCTTCAAGCAGCTGACGCTCGTTTTCCTCAGCGTCGATGCCCTCGAGATTGCGGCGCTCATCCAACAGCTTAGAGATCCGGCGGATCTTCGCAGTGACCGCATTACGGCGCGCCTCAGTCGGGTGTGCCGTAAAGACCGGATGAAACTCTAGACGGTTCAAAAGCTTATTTGCCTTGGTCTTGCCGACTTCCTGAATCAGGCGGTAGTACGCCACCGTCATCTCGTTGACCGGATCCTCGTCGGAATCCACCGGGACGATCCCCTCGCGGCGTTTAAGGGAGCTTACGCGGTAGGCTTCCTCAGAGATATTCGCAAGATGGAAAAAGGTCGTAAAGGCACGGGCCAGATAGGACTCTTGCTCCAGGGTCAGCTTATCGATCAGGTTCACCGCATCGGTGTACGCCTGGTCGATCTCCTGCTCCGGCAGTTCCTTATCGTTGGCCTTCACCATATAGCTCAGGAGCTCATCAAAGGTCTTACAGAGCTTAGGATCGTATTCCTTCAGGACCTTGCGCGTGAGGCGCAAGAAGAATTCCATGTTTTGACCGAGCTCTTGGGGCATATGCACTTCTGATAGAGCAGAGGCGGCCGCTGCACGCTCGCTTGAAGCGTCTGTCTTGGCCTGCGTATCCCAGTGTGCGTTACTATCGCTCATGTATCCTCCCCACATAGCTTGTATCAGGATGTATCAGGACGTAGTCTCTATATTACGCTACAGTTGACATTCCCGTAAACTAAAGTTTACGGGATTTTGGCGTGGGCGTGAATTTGCTGAGGTGTTGCCAAAACACCTCTACACAGTTGCCGGTCTGCCGGCTTCTGCTTGTGTGCAATGTTTACGGCAGCGTTGATGTCCGCGCTCACCAAGATGCTATCTTTGGGTTGGCAGATTAGCATTCTGAGTGTAACAGGATAGCCCCGCTCCACAGAGACGTGACGCACTTCTGAAGGCTACGACATTGGTTGTCTCAATCAACGCCGAAAGCTGGAAGGAATGTGCCACTACAAGCATCGTATGCCCACAGGAGAGGAACTGCATAGCCGAGCTGTGTGTGGCACAAGGGAAGCTCCATCGGATTCATCGCACACAAGATCGGCAGGGACAGATCCAGCGTCTGCCACAAGGCGAGAAAAACGAGCGGCACAAACGCTTTAGCGCCTGCGCGGCCCCAAAGGAGGGCAAGCCCACCCACGGCAGGGAAAGGCTGAAAAGGAGGCACTCAGACCCTGCACTCGCTTATCGTAAGACGAGCGCTGGTCCCCCAAGCAGATAGATAACATCTCAGGCTCGAGGGTGGTGTCAGCTGCGCCGTTGAGCCTCTCGACTATTCTGCAGGCAGGTCCATGCCGCCACCCTCGAGACAATCACCCCCGAGCGGGACAAGCAGTTCGCAAGGCATGGCGAAGGTCACGAAAGCTCTTGGGGGCGTGCAGTTCTTCTTCTGCGAGCTTGCACCACTCCTGGCAGAAGCCGACGGTTAAGAACACCAATGGGGCTGCTGCGGGAGTCCTTCTCGAAGGGGACAGACTTCGGCAAGGTTACGGACGAGGGGGGTCCAGCATGCAGTGGAGCTGATCTGCGACAGGCCAAGGAAGGTATTGGGATACAAGACAGACAACGAGGTCTTTAGGGAGATGGTGCACTTAGCTTGACAATCCACCTGCTAATGATTGAAGGGAAACTACGCTAGACGTCCCCTACCACCATGCTGCTTGAAACGATATTCTCGATATTCCCGTAAACTAAAGTTTACGGGATTCCGGCGTGACCCATGTCTTAAATAAAAAGGTGAGCCGCTTGATACAGCCCGCCTCTTGTTACATTACTTCAGTTCGATACTTGGGCTAACGCTGCGAAACTTACTCCTCGTTATCTTTCACCTGATACGGCTTGAGTGCTTCGATCACGATATCGTCGGCCTTTTGACACAGCTCCTTCTCAGGAGTCTCAGAGAGGACACGGATCAGCGGCTCGGTGCCGGAAGCACGGACGAGGACGCGGCCATTGCCTTCAAGCAACTTCTCAGCTTCTTTAGTCGCCTCTTTGATGGCAGGATCCCGCATGACAGCGTCTTTATCTTTAACCTCGACATTGATCAGCAGCTGCGGATAGCGCTTGACCGGACGGCAGAGCTCAGAAAGCTTCTCCTTCTCAGAGCGCAGTACCTCCATCATCCTCAGGCTGGTCATGACTCCGTCACCGGTGGTCTCAATGTCGCCGAAGATAATGTGGCCGGACTGCTCACCACCTAAAGAGTAGCCGTTCTTTCTCATGCACGCGTACACGTTCTTGTCACCCACGGCGGTTGCCTCGTACTTGATGCCCGCAGCATCCAGTGCACGGAACAGCCCGAAGTTTGACATAACGGTCGGCACGATCGTGTTGTGGCGCAGCTTGCCGTGCTTCTTCAAGTAGGTGCCACAGACGTAGAGGATCAGGTCTCCGTCGACCACATCGCCGTTTTCATCGACCGCAATGCAGCGATCCGCGTCGCCGTCGTAGGCAAAGCCCACATCGAGGCAGTTGTACATCACGAAGTTCTGCAGTGCCTCAATATGGGTGGATCCGCAGTTGACGTTAATGTTAAAGCCATCCGGAGCGTTGTTGATAATGTAGGTATCGGCACCGAGCGCATCAAACACCGGGCGGGCAACGCTGGAGGCAGCGCCGTTGGCGCAATCCAAGCCGATGCGTCTACCCTGCAGGCTGAAGCCACAACTGGAAATCAGATGTGCGATGTAGCGGTTGCGGCCCTGCATATAGTCAATCGTGCGGCCGATGTTGCGGCCGGTAGCCAGGGGTACCTCAGTCTTTCCGTCGAGGTAGTCCTCAATCTTCAAAAGGACATCCTCGTCCATCTTGTAGCCTCCGGCATTTACAAGCTTGATACCGTTGTCGGTATAAGGATTGTGGGAAGCGGTGATCATGATGCCGCAGTCAAACTCACCATCGAGCGTCTCGTGACAGAGGCCCGGAGTCGGGATCACATGAAGCATATAGACGTCAGCGCCGGAAGCGACGAGGCCGGAGACCAGAGCCGACTCAAACATATAGCTGGAGCGGCGGGTATCCTTTCCGAGAACGACGCGGGCCTGGCGGTCTTGGTTGGCGCCGTAGTACCAGCCGACATACCGGCCGATCTTAAAGGCTTGCTCAACGTTGAGGCCTTCGTTTGCTCTGCCACGGAACCCATCAGTACCAAAATATTTCATAGCTCTCTCCTGCGGTTAGATTGGTCTGTCGCTCCATACCCGAATTCCAGGTTGTCGCCACAGTAGGACGCTCCTTATTCTATCAATTGTGCGATAGCGTCCCAAATGATAGTGTGGGCGGATTAGTATTCTGAGTGCAACAGGATAGTCCCGCTCCACAGATACGTGGCACACTCTGGAAGGCTACGATGTTGGTTGTCTACATCAACATTGAAAGCTAGAAGGAATGTGCCACTACAAGTATCGTATGCCCACAGGAGAGGGACTAAAGCATGCAGTTCGTGAGGTCTACCTCACATCGTCGTGGCAATGCTGCACTGTGTATCTAGAGCGTGATGTGATCGGCAAAGGGAAAACCAAAGAGAAGTGCGCTCAGATCGCAGCAGTCATCTCTAAGGTCTTCAAGGGGAAAGACCCAGATATGGTACATGGTTCATAGCGTGCAGCACAACGATAAGCTTTCAGGCTATCAGCTCTTCAGTAACCGGGTATTTAGAGAAGGCAAAAACCAGATGTCTTGACGTATTTGTGGATCTCCCCTCAGCCTTCAGGAAGCGCCTCTATACCAACAACGTCCTCCGATAGTGTGCATCAGCCTGCAGAGTGCAGGCTGCATGGCACAACATGCGGCATAGTGACACCTCAAGGCTGTCCTTCTGTCCCATGTTGTACAGCCGTGTCCCGCCGACGGCGTGGCCTGATAGAAGCCTGGGGACAAACTGCCAGCTGCAAAAGCCGCACCCTCCCATCGAAGCTCTGTTCATGCAGGGCTTTCTGGCAGAGAAGGAAGGCCATCATAGATGTCGATTACGAAAATGTGCCCGAAGGGGAGCTCTGGGCTGGAGGCGACACGCATGCAGATACAAACTGGCTCTCCGTCGTCGACATCCACGGCAGAAAGCTGTGCTTGGAGCAGCTGCCTGCAACAGCGAAAGGCCTCAGACAGGATCTTTGCCACAAGCATCCCGATGTTGGCAGGCGTGGGGTGCAGCGGATCGTACGGCGCAGGAATGGCTAGGGAGCTTGCCGGAAGGGGCATCCCCTGCTACGAGGCCGTCACGCTCGGGCTGCAAACGTATCTGCAGCAAGGGCGATGCCGCAGATGCACTCAGGGCTGCGCTGCAGGCGCTCTATGTGGTACACGAGAGCCTCGTGTGGTCATACATCTCCTTTGCAGGGTTGGGCACAGCCAGCATCCTGTACAGGTACGCTTCGTCTGAGGTGTCCGTCGACTGCAGCGACGTGGCAATCGCAAAGGGGGAAACCCAAAGTGCATGCGCTCGAAGGCGACCTTCGCGGTGCTGTGCGATACATCGCCCCTCAAGGCATCGAGGGGAGCGAGCGCCACAGGCTCTACCACGGAAGGGACAGGTGCGCGAACAGGGTGCTGCACGTGATTGCCATCCACAGGTGGAAGATCGATCCGAGAACCATCGCATATGCACAAAAGAAGGCGCAAAGAAGGGCTCTGCGACAGGGAGATACGCCGCTGCCTGAAGCGCTACATAGCGCGCAAGGCATAACCGCCCCCTCACACACCCGCTCGATCTTAAAGGAGGCAGGCATGGCAGGAGAGGCTTGGCGAACAGACCGACGCAGAAGGCAGCTGCAGGGGCCGACCTTCGCAGCAGAGGCAGCGATGTAGACGCCCGCTAAAATATACATCTCATGCTAAAGTATGAGACCGTGTCTATATTTCAGTCTGATTTCGTGAATGAGAGGCAGAGGGGAGACATGCGACAGAACTGCTACGCTTGCTGTATATATTCCTTGTCGGATTGTCTCGAAAGGAAATGAAATGAGAAAGAAAATGAATGACGTGGTTCTCGAAAGTGCACCAGTCGCAACTGGTCTCCCTGGCCTTGTGCGCAGCAGCAGTACAAAGGCAAGCGTTCTGCGCATCGCGGTCGGAGCTGTGGCGCTTGCGCTCTGTGCGAATCTCGAGATTCCGCTTCAGCCCGTGCCCTTCACGCTCCAGATCCTGGCGCTTGGCTTTATTGCTGCAACGCTGAAGCCGAAAGAGGCCGCATCGGCTGCTGCCGCCTATGCTGCAGCCGGTGCGTGCGGTCTGCCGGTCTTTGCAGGTGGCATGGGCGGCGTGTGGCGCCTGGCAGGCCCTACCGGCGGTTTCATCCTCGGCTTCATTGCCGGTGCTTGGGTAGGATCGTTCCTTCTCTCCAAGCTCTCGAAGACGCACCTTCCTTGGGCCGTGTCCGCCTTCATCTCTCTCGTCGCAATGATAGGAGCTGTCTATCTTTGTGGATGGGCGCAGCTCGTGCTCGTCGTGCATCTTTCTGTTTCCGCTGCCTTTGCAGCAGGCGTCGCTCCCTTCGTCGTTTTTGACCTCATAAAGGCAGGCCTTGTGGCATCTGTCTTGGGGGTAGGGCATATCGTCGCAGACAGTATGCATCGCTGAGGCGCAGCCCGCACTCTCTATGAAGTTCATCAAGGCAGTCTGGGAAGGTATCCCGGGCTGCCTTTTTCTGTCAGAGGCCAGTGCATGCATCTGCAGCCTTTCTGCTCTTTTGCGGCTAGCCTTCAGGTGGGCATAGAATCGCTGTGGATACAGTCTGGGTAGGAAGGTATGAGGCTATGGGCGACATCGTGGTAGGCTGTCATCTCTCGACGTCGAAGGGCTATGAGGCGATGGGGAAGTGCGCGCTCGAGATCGGCGCGAACACGTTTGCTTTCTTTACAAGGAATCCCCGGGGTGGCAAGGGCAAGGTGCCAGATTCTGCCGATGTGCAGGCGCTCCTTGATCTTATGGAGCGCCACCAGTTCGGCAAGCTCGTGGCACATGCTCCCTATACGATGAATCTGTGCTCTGCGAAGCCAGATGTCGTGGAGTATACGCGGCAAGCCTTCGCATCCGATATCGAGCGCATGGAAGAGCTGCCCGGCAACTACCTCAATTTTCATCCGGGCAACCATCTGAAGCAGGGGGCAGACGAAGGAATCCGACTCATTGTCGAAGGACTCAACCAGGTACTCGTGCCTGGCCAGAAGACCATGGTGCTGCTCGAGACCATGGCAGGAAAGGGGACCGAAGTGGGCCGCACATTCGAGGAGATCGAGCGTATCCTCGAGGGCGTTGAACACGACGAGCTCATGGGCGTCTGCCTCGACACCTGCCACGTGAACGATGCGGGCTATCCGATAGCAGAGGACCTTGACGGCGTGCTCGACGAGTTCGATCACGTGATCGGCCTCGAGCGCTTGAAGGCACTGCATCTGAACGATTCGAAGAATCCCCTTGCTTCCCACAAGGATCGCCATGAAAGGCTCGGCCAGGGCACACTCGGCCTTGCTGTCTTCCAGAAGATCGTGACGAACCCACGTACGAGCGGCCTTCCGATGATACTGGAGACACCGAACGAGCTTTCCGGCTATCGGCGCGAGATCTCGGCGCTGCGGGCACTTGCACGGGGAGTTTCGCTCGAGGAAGTCGAAGCGCTGCTCAAAGCTGCTGATGACAAGGCTCAGAAGAAGGCATAGTCTTCAAGGTAGAGACAGGTTTGCCGGCCGTACCGGATGGCCCCCGACGAGAAGCCACAAGCTTTGATGCTCTTGGGGGAACATGATGTGCAGTGCAAAGACAGCGATGGCCTGTGCCAACATCGATGTGGGATCAAGGAACATGCAAAAAGCATCCTGCATGAAGCGGACATCGCGCCCACATATGCTTTTCAGGTGCTGTAGGGCTAGATTGTGCTGGCGAAAAGTCTCTCCTCGATCTGCGTCTCCCTGCCAAGGAGCCTGTGACCTTTGAACGCATAAGCGGAGAAGAGCCATACGCAGAACCGGCCAGAGGATGCGAGTCCGCCTTGTCTGGAGATGCACTTAGTTCTGCCGGCATGGGCAAGATGCCGAAGAATGAGTACGACGCATAGCGGTATCTCCATGTCGACGGGTATCCACGTCAGGTGCAGAACCCTGCGCCTGCTCTCTCTGACTGCATAGCAGCGGGCGGTCATGCGGTCTTCTGTAATACCGTGAGGGTGGACAGGACGTTGTGGATAGCGAAACGCCGAGGAGGACGGATGGATCTCAGGGACAGACTAGCCTGGCAGCTGCATACGATCTTTGTGCGGAAGATTATGGTGTCCTACTGCGATATCTTTAAAGGCGAGCTTGCCTTGTTGGTTGCAGACGATAGTGCTTGAGGAGCTCTCTATGGGAACGAGGGGCTGTGCCAGCAGGGGCTGGCCAGGCAACTCCTCCTGTCGAAGCAGCACATTTCGAAGATCGTTTCCTGCCACGGAAAGCTTGGCTTCGTGGAACTTGCGCGCGATCCGGAAGATGGCAGAAGCCACATTGTGAGCCTTACGGATGAGGGACACCCCTACCTCGGGATCCATATTGAAGGGACAGAGAGAAAGGTAGAAGAGTCCTTCGCTCAGCTGGCTCCCGAAGAACACTCAGAGCACGACGAAGCAATGAATATAGTCATTCGTCTGTTCGAGAAGATGTGAGTGCGCCTCTCATGGGCATCGATACATCCTGCGCCCTGATGTTTGGCAACAGCATCACGCGTACCAATGGCCTGCCGGATCTTCTGAGCAAGGAGCTTTCTCGTGAGGTCGAGATCCATGTGGGGGGGGGAGCACGCCTCGCCGAGCAGCTCTAAACATGTGATGGCAGGCATCCAAGCGTGGAGAGCACGGAGCTTGCTGTGCAGATCCTTGCTTCTGCTATCAAAGGTGCTTGAGCCCTATGCGACCTGACAGACCATCTTTCCGATCATGATATTCAGGATCTCAACGTCCGTGGGGTGCATGCCGGCACGGCCGATGTATCCTATGGACCGGATCGTCTCTTCAGTCATCTCGCTGATGAGGCCCTCTTCTAGGAAAACGATGATTAATGCCCCATGACGTGCCAGAGGAGACCGACCACGTGGTCTTTCGCAGCCGGCATGCGGGAAAGGCAGGCAAGGATGCCCATCCAGCACGTGCAGAAGCCGCCGTCCTGCCCCATGCACCGTGCCAGCCCCTTAGAATGGCTTAATTCTATACCATCTCTGTGCCACCTCTCCCGTCTCGTGAATCTTGTCTAGTTCGATCTGTATGCTCTGCTGTGCAAGCTCGTCTATTCACTTTCTTGCTTCATCGGAAAGGGCATGCCTCGGCTGTCTATCCATCTCCTCAAGCAGCTGCATGCTCTTCTCGGAGATGTCAGTGGCAAGACTGCTGCTTCTCCCCTACATCGACAAGCATCGCTTCCATAAGGCGAATAAGGGATCCTGCCGAGGGGAATACCAGTACAGCCTTTGGTCTGCGTTGAAGCGCTCCTGATACTTCTATTGGTGTCAATCCCCAAGCCGATCCGGATCGGTATCTATCGGAAAGCCATCGTCTATCGCTACGGTATCTCTGTGCAAGATCCCAGAACTAGTGGCGCCCGAGCTTGAGATCGCAGAGAGTGGAGGCAATCACACCGAGGGCCCCTGCAGCCGCCTTCTGCGTCTGTCTGCTTTCCAAGCCTCTCCTGTCATGCCTGTTTCCTTTAAGATCGAGCGGGTGCAAGGGGGTCTCTGTGATGCCCTTCTAATTGTCAAGTCGTTTTGAGCATGCGGTTCTGGGCAATGATGTCGTAG